>Ga0315913_1001987_pt1 | contig 23439 bp, 13 predicted proteins | sample MpolsnodulesMG_FD_207736 | JGI IMG/M metagenome (GOLD analysis project Ga0315913, IMG submission 207736) | Medicago polymorpha root nodule microbial communities from Los Angeles, California, United States - small nodules | ecosystem: Host-associated > Plants > Roots > Nodule | place: USA...
GGAAGCCAATCCATATCATTTCAAAGGCATTTGAAACCTGATTCGTTAGGCGAGCTAAGGCGATTTCAGAAAATATCATAAGATAGTTGGCTTTTCCTTCCATTGAAGAAAGCTCGATTCGGTGCTCGCCTAGCGAACTTACATTTGAAAAAAACATTATTAATAGGTTGTGTAATCAAGATTTTGAGTTATCACTTGTAACTATAAGTTGGACTCAAGCTTGTTGATGATTCTCCAACATCAATCAACCTTCTCTTGTTAGTTATGTTCTCCATGGGTAACTAAACTCGTTTGTGTTGGGATTAGATGTAAATAGGTAGGGTTCTATGTAGTACTCTTAATTTGACTTGTTGTATATGATTTATGCATTCAATGTAATATTTAGTTTAACTCCGTTCTTAATGTTTATGCCAACGAGCATTCCACAACCAAACTTTTGATGTAGTATGAGCAAGGAATTATCTTATTATCTAAAATATATGGTTTAAGTGATGTATAAGTGCCATAACTCTGAAAATAATGGTTAGGTCTATTTCATGAGTAATTATCTGAGTGTATGTCGTTGAAACGATAAGCTATTTTGCCACTCAGAGAAGTCAGTTGGTTCAATGAATCTCGCGACGTCATCCATGAATAGAGATGTATGTTGAGGGATAGGTGGAGTTATATCTGAAGCATAAGATGTATATGATCAATTAAGAGGAAACATTTGATGAAAAGCTATCCAAATCTAATCTCAACACAATTTTCTAACTTTGTGAACTTTACTCGCGATCTTACTACCAAAACAACTTTTATTAACTTAATTCATAATTTATGTGAATTTGAGTAATATCATAACTAAGTGCAGTCTTTGTGGTTCGATGCGATTTATTTTTTATAAAATTGACGTAATACTTATAGTTGTATAAGGATAGGTAAGAACCTCTTTATCAGATATGTTCACCAACTTGGAGGTTGGATCAAAACTCTCGGTGATAATGGCTTATGGAGGTAACCAATAGTAACACTCCCCATGCACCATCTTAGGTAGCAACACTTGCGTGCAAAATGAAGATCTGAAGTGTCAAAGTCATTTGCAGAGAAGAAACACATTGGATGAATTTGATGCACAAATTCATAGCCTTAAACGAAAGATATCAAAATATGGAATAACCTAGATCTCGTTCTTGATGTAGAGGGTTCCTTACTATTTTCATTAGTATTTTTATTTTAGCCTAATTTTAGTAATTTCTTGTTTTTGTTTGAGTTTGTTATTTTCGGCTCATTAGGGTTTGTTATTTTCCTATTTAAGCTTAACAGTTGTAGCCTAAGAGGAACTTTTATTCAATCAATAATAATATATTAGAGACTTTTCTCGATTTCTGGTGGATTCCGGAACCCTATTTTCACAATTTTGTTGCTTGCAAACTTGTTTCTTTTCAACCTAGGTTTAACACTTGATAGCCTACGCTTCTGTACCGTGTCAGATGGTATCAGAGCAGGTTTCTCATGTTTGTTTCCTAACGTGATCAACCATGGAAGATCAACCGGTGACGAAAATCGCGGCTTTAACCACGACCATCAAAAGTTTAATTGCAGGCGCCAAAGCTTTGACAGATCAGACGGTGGCGTTGACAACAACAACAACGGTGTTAACAACTAAGGTTGACTTCATCAACAACAACAACGAACACAACCGCAACAACGACAACAACAGAATCAATCCGAACAGGGGAGGGAAACCAATTCCGATTATTAGGGTTCGTAATAACAACCATACTATTGTTATGTATCGAAAATCAGAACATACTCGTGAATCTGATTTGAAATACTATGAGCATAGATATTACAACAAGTTGAAGGGTGATTACTACGAGTTTAAAATCTCTGATTCGAAATATCGTTGTCCGTTTTGTTACAACAAAGAATACTCCTTGACCGACCTTTTGAGACATGCTTCCAGAATAGCAAGTAACTCTCACAAGACGGTTAAGGATATTGCTAAGCACTCTGTTTTGATAACGTATATTCAAAGGTATCTTAACGTTGAGGTCAATAAAAATAAGCCACCTGATGTTATTGACTCAACTATATTGTCCCTCAATCCATTGTTGTTCGATGTCGAAGACACGACGAAATTACCGGTGAAGGATAAAACTGTTGCAAATCCACTATGTGATGGAGAAAATATGAATGATGAAACACCGAAAGAAGAATCAGAAGAAAAAGAAACCGAAGAGCTTGAGGATCGGAGACTTCTTGAGGACATATGTAAGGACAACGACGTTGTGATACATTTGTTGGTTAGGATATCAGATACCAAGGTAAGAACTAAACCATGTTGAGAAGGATTTGGAGTTATCAATTGAGGCATCGTTTGCACACGATACAATGTCAAATTTAGCTGTGGACCAGGTAGGCCCAGTGCCTATAACAAATAAGGTCCTGAATAGGAACCAATTGATGAGAGAATTTATTTTGGAACCAATTTCTAAGAATTCCAATATCAAAATCCGACCAGTGGTCAAGAACTAATTAAGGTTACAATAGAGGGGTTAAAGAAAGGCACACAAGTAGGGCAAGGTGCATTGAGAGAAGTTGCGGCTTATATTTTAGATCATATGAGGAAATGACCTCGCTCATATCATAACAATGAGGCATCTCAATCTCTCTATCTAATTGCCTTTTGCAAGTATTGAGACACGTGATATAGTGCGGATGCAAATGATGGATCTAGCTACATTTCTTTAATGGGATCCAGGAAGGTATTCTCTCTTTATTGGACGAGTCACCAATGAATGGAAGACTCTTTATTGGAATGAGAACTTGGGGTTGGGTTCTTCAGAGGTGGAGGAGACTGATGTAGGAGGGTTTCCTTAGTATTTTTGTTTTAGCCTAATTTTAGTAATTTCTTGTTTTTGTTTGTGTTTGTTATTTTCGGCCCATTAGGGTTTGTTATTTCCCTATTTAAGCTTAACAGTTGTAGCCTAAGAGGAACTTTTATTCAATCAATAATATTTTAGAGATTTTTCTCAATTTATCGCTTGCAAACTTGTTTCTTTTCAACCTAGGTTTAGCGCTTGCTAGCCTACGCTTCCGTACTGCGTCATTTCTTGTATATAACAACAATGGTTCCATCTTGAGACTGTTTGGTGTACCTATCATGGAAGAATGTGATTGATAGTGAAAAATCTTCCCATTCTCTTTGTAGATGAAATCATGAAGATAGCTTCAAACTAAATTTCGATGAAAGAAGTGGCAGCTACCGAAATAGGAGATTATAAGATAAATTCTTGTAGGTATTGAGATTAGGGTAGATCCAGAGATAGTGATGAACCATATTGGGTAAGAGACCGACAAAGAGAGTATTGAACCAACTTTCCCCATGATGAAAAGGTATAGGAGAAATTTCAATGAATTATCTAATTTAAACTTGACCAATATGCCTCTCTAGAGAGAAACCAAACCAGACAAAAACAAGTTCGAATATTATTACTAGCCTGAATTCACAGTTATTTAACTCAAAATACACGATGAAATCCAAATTAAAATGTTGATATGAAATGGCAAGGTGCAGAAATACGTAGAAAAAAAAGACTAGACCATAGAAGGACCAAAAGTTCCTATTAAAGACACAACCAAGATGACCGATGACACCTCATCATATGATATTTTACTATCTTATCGAGTCTTTTTTTCTGTCATTTGACGACTTTCTTGAGGTTTTTTTAAAGTGAGTTACTGATAGTCTGAAAAAAGATTTTGTAATGTTTTGATTTAAGTTATTGAAGTTCACCTTCTTCCCTAACCAGACAACTTCATATGTGTTTTGAGTCTTTTTTTGTATAAATCTTGTAATCCGAAAAACCATAACATCTCATGGAAGTTATGAAAGATACACGATCAAGTACAATGAAGGGTTGAAAACAAAACAACGTGGGTAAATTCCGTCACATGTCACAATCTCATATCAAGGATGAAAAGCACATGAATATTGAAGAAAACAAAGGAACGAAAGAGTGCAGAGCATAAAAGACTCACCGGTCCATTCGCCCTGGGCATGGTGAAGACAAAAAATGTTTCTGGTTCAAATACTATTTGAGGTTTATGCTAACGACGTCTAACAAAGGCATATTCCAGCTATGGATCTATTTTTTTTAAGAAATAACTCACCCGAATATATATAAAGATGGAAATTTGATTCTTGGATAATTTTTTGTTTTTTTAAAAATGTCTATATTAAATTAGAAGAGGATTCATATGTACTTAGTTACAACAAGTTGCAATAGCAGAGACGGATCCATTATAGGGTTATGTGGGGCTAAAACCCCACATCCAACTTTCCTATTATTTTTTTTATATATTATAAATAGGGTAATAGTTATTTTGTTTTCTAAATGTGTAACGAGTAATCACAATAGTCTTTCAATGTATTAAAATTTTAAAATAGTATATGATTTTGCACTTTGTTAGTCAAAATAGCCTTGATTTGACAATAAGTAAGTATATCAAAAGACTAATATGACAATATTAACAAATTATTTTAATGTTAGGTACTATTTTGACTAGCAAAGTGCACAATCAGAACTATTTTAAAATTTTGATAAATTGAGGGACTATTATGGTTACTCCTTAAATATTCAGGGATCAAAATAATTATTACCCTCATAAATAAAACACAATATGTTAAGAATAAGACCAACAAGTCAACAACCTTGTGCAAAACTTGTGGAAACAGATAAGTGCAACACATTTGTTATGATTTATAAGCTTTTGAAGTTGACTTTGATTTTGTCGGTAGCAAGTGTAAGTGTTAGCAACTTAGCCAGATTTTAGTCTCACATGCACCAAATATCTGGATTCGCCTCTAAACAAACACAATTAAAAAATATCTATATAAATCTCATTCCTAATTCTAACCAATGAAAATTTTATAATATATTGAAATAAGAACAAAACAAAATACAAAATTTTTTCAAAAGCAACTCAAAAGATAGCATCAGAGGAACAACCATTTGTGGTATGAGAAAAGCAACAGTTATATAGATAGATGATATCCAACAAACATTAAACAAATTTATATCAATAATTCCCATACTTAGAAAGTGAACATGTCATTTTGGCTCTCTCTCTTTATTTTTAGTTACTAATGTTAGTAATCAGTTCTTATGCTAGTGTTTATTCTCCTTCTTCCGAGTTTGAACTTATACCACAAATTTCTAACTTCCAACGTTCTAATATATCGTGAAGGTTATTTCAAATATATATATATATATATATCATAAAGGTGTATTCTTAATAGGGGATCAACTGGGTGTATTCTAACTTCCAACATTAAACAACCATTTGTAAGCTAGGTTGTCAATCACACACACTATAAAAATATAATTTCATTCTATTAGCTAACTATGTGAAACACGAGAGGTTAGAGAATAGAATGGATTTATTGTTATGTGTGACACATTAAGTTATACATAGGGTGATAGGTAAAGGTGTGTTTGTTTCAAGTCTACCAAATTTATTCTTAGGAATAATGGTCCTTGGAATATAAAGATGTGAATTTTATTTTAAGGTATTTAAAAAAAATATGTTTTATTAACTTTATAATATTCATAGGAACCATAAAAATAAGAATTATAATAGGTAACTAGATGCGAATTTATTTCCATCTCCATGAAAACTTTATTCTCACCCTTTTCTTTAGAATTTTTTTTCATTTCCAGAAACATTTTATACCCAGGAATAAAATTTAGTAATTTTATAACAAATATATAAGCATATATATATTTCTATCATTTTATTTTTAGGAATCAACAAATATAACTTGAAACAAACACGTATAATTGAAATAGGAGAAGTATATACTGGATCAAGGAAATACATGATATAACTAACCAATTAAGCTTTAATCACATTAAAGTTTCCAGCGGATGATGGAGAAGTCAGTGTAGCAGCATGACATAATTCTTACTATAATACAACAATCCTTGAACCAATTAAGCTTTAATACAACAATCCTTGTTATGGTGCTACGCTGACAAGGATTGTTGTATTATTTGGACAATCAATTTATATTTTGAAAAGTCTTTCATTTTGAGTTTTTTTTTATTTTTTTATAAGTAATGTATTCCATATAGGTGGTGTCACATGTACCACATGATATCATACTATTCTTTTGACACCTTTGACTATGATATAAATAGTATATGTTTTGATGTAATACTCCTTATTAAAAGCTTATGTCTTTAAGTTTAAATTCTTTTATAATTCTAATGAGAGATATCATATAAGTAAACAAGTTGGGAGAGTTTCATCAAAAATTTTGGTTGTCTAAGAGCTGATGTGTGTTCCAAGTGGATGGCCACATGTGCATTTTCCAAGTCATATCATACTATCTCATAATTTCTTTAATATTTTTTCAATGTATATAATTCAAGAATCTTATTATCTTAATTTAAAATGATTAATTACAATATTATGTCGGGGTCTTATTAGTTGACTTTCCTGGTCTATACAGAATACAGATCACCTTCATTACTTAAAATGGATATCATGATTACTATAGTTTTGTATAATAATTTCAAATTAATGTCCCCCATTTTAAAACACATGCATGTATATCCTTTATACACTTTAAAAATATAGTAACAACTCTCTTTTTCTTTTAACAAACGTTGAGAATATTAACTCATACGTATGGTAATTCTTGAAAAACAATATTTATTAGGTTACAAATGCTGAAAATGAATATTATTGTATTAACTTTTATGTATTATAAATTTATTTTGTTTTGCACAAAGTTAGAGTGCAAAGGTTGTTTAGATAACTAGAGTTAGTTAAGGTAGTTAGAGTTGGTTAAATGTTAGTTAGGGAGAACTATAGTTAGTTACAAGTAGTTAGGGTAATTGACGCCTATAACACTTTTGTTTCGGTCTTCTCTGTTTTCACCAAATGTGCTCTCGATGGCGTTTCGTTCTCTTTACCTTGTGATGATACCAACACTTTGTCATTGTTATTTCTTCATTTTTTATCTTGGTGGGATATCTGTTATGTTTTCTTCGACTGTAACATCAGAATCAAATATTGAAATTGATGAATCAATTTTTTAGTTTTCAATTAGAATGAAGAATAAACGTGTTTTGAAATCGCGATTTGAGACAGCTATTTTGACGGAAGATTTTAGGGACAGAATTCAGAGGTGTGTTTCTAGCTGTTTGTGTCTCAGAATCGCGTTTCGAAGACTTTGTTTACGCATTGAAGAAGTGCTTTTGGGGGAATATCTTTTTCGCTATTCAAGAAGATTGTCACGTTTGCAAAAGTGGGTTTTGCAGAATGTGTTTTCTGTTTTTGTTACAACAGTTTAAAGATTCTTGCAGCACCATGTTAAAGAGTTCTTTCTTTTGATTTAGATTTTGCATAAGCTATTTTGATTGTATAAGCGTTTTAGAAATTTCAAAGGAAGAGGCGATGTTCTTGTGCAATTTATGTCTCAACTCAGATTCCCATAAGGACTTTAATTTTCATTTTCTTGGGCAACAATCATGATTATAAAAAGCTAATTTGGTTCAATTGTTGTTTGGTTAAGCTGGTTTGCATGGTGCAGTTTCTCACACGGGATGGTTCTGGACTTCTGATTTTGGACATAGGACTCAATCATTGGCCTTCAAAGCTTTTCTCATCATTTTTTTTTCCTAATAAGCTTTGTTTTAGTTACAACATTATTAATTTTGGGATTTGTATTTCAAACTCGAGTAAGAATTCTCTTACCTTGAGTTTGAGGGGGGATGTTGAGATTACTAGAGTTGGTTAAGGTAGTTAGAGTTGGTTAAATATTAGTTATAGAGAACTATAGTTAGTTATATGTAGTTAGGGTAATTGAGGTCTATAAAAGGACCAATCATGTACTCATTCATCAATCTTTTTCAATATAATTCAATATGAATTCTAAGGGTTTTCCCTGTGTTTCTTCCTATCAATCATACTTCTCCTATGAAGCTATTATCAATCTATTTGATCCTATTATTTTTGATAAAGGTATCACAAGGCAAACTAGATATCTCAATTATGTTAACATCTCAAATTCGCCTCATAACATTTGCAGAATCCTAATAAATTTATTTAATAATTAAAATAAAGAAATACAAAAGTTATATTGGTTGGATTAGGCAAAAGCTCAAAAGACAACGAAAAGTTTGGATATCTACATCATTAAAGAGTACAGCTTAATAACACAACTAATAACAAAAAGAAACTCAAAATAGAAGTAACCAATAATTATTAGGAAGAAGTCTTATTTGGCACATGTTGGTAACAAATTCTAGCAAACTAAGTCATAAATTTAAAAACCATGATTAGCTAATTTATATATTAAATATCTAAATAACATACATCATCTAAGGAATACACAAATTTTATTAAAGCACGTATATGTAGTGGTCTTTGGGCAATCATCACGAGTACCGCAGGGAATAGCTGCATTTTAAAATAAGAAAAAAATTATTATTTAAGGTGATATAATACAGTGTATAAGATAATTAAATTTGAAAATTTAAAATGGATTAAAAAATGACACACCGCCACTAGTTAAAAAAACAAATAGAGAAAAAAAGATGATGAAAGCATAAACAAAAATGAGAATTTGAGCCATATTTTCCTTGTTTCCTTGTAATGAATAGAATCTTATTGATCGCTTTATAATTAAAATTTTTATTCTTTATTAACTTCATTTAAATAGTCTTTATCCTTTAGGAGTTTTAAGAAGTAATTTATAAATTTAAAATTAATGTAGAATATCTCTAATCAATATATTGTGTGTAACCTCTTTAGCTCACTCAATGGATCATTCGACCTTATTAAAAATCTCACATAAAATCTTGATGATCTTGAAAGTACATTATTTTTTATAAAATTCATTATATATTTTCTATTTATATTTTAACCTCTTATAATAGATATGGGAAAATTACAAAAGAGACAATAATAATGATGTTGATGCAGCCTTAGAAGCCAATAATTTTATGTTTAAACTTATAAATTTTATCATGAATATTTATTTATAATAAAAGACATTTCTTTCTTACGTTTATTCAAAGTAAAAAATAATCTCTATAATAGTTAGTCTGATTAATAGAACATTATGTGTGATTTACTCTTGAGACCCTATTAATTATATGGACGCTATACTTCAAGTATTCATAGTCAAACTTTACTATGAAGTGGAATGCCAATAATGAACATAGACTATTAACTGAGAAAACTCATGGTCATATCTCATAGTTCATGGATATGAGATATCAAGTCCTCGCGTTGGTATTTACTTTATGAATAATATTTATACTAGAATGATCACCATGAGAATAATACATAGTGTGTCATGTAAAATGTTACAAGATATATTCATAATGATAGTGTTGTATGACGTACTTTGACCTAAAATCACTATGATCACTACTTGCGAACATGAGTGTTTTTTTTGTTAAAACATTATGTCTCTAAAATAATAGTTATAAAGTCGGTTGATAGGAACTCCATGAATTATGTTGTTGGACATGAGTGACCTAGATATAATTTTTTCCCTCTAACATAATAGGAGTACTATATATGGGCCCCAATATTTATCTGGACAAGGGTAACACTACCTATATCTTTTGTCCAATATAGTCATGAAGAAAAAGGGTAGTTATACACATGATAATTATCGCATAAATGTTTTATGTTTTGTCAGACGACATGGCATTCTTGTCACTTGGACAACAATGATGTTTCTTTATATACTTCTCAGTGTTAATAATATTAAATGTATAATTTAATATTACTGTCAAAGTGACGAGAACCTGCAAGGTTATACACATACAAACAAATTGAATTAAATAAGTAGGACTTATGTATTCATTGGCGGTGCGATTGTACTTCGCACTTGCATGAATTTGAGAAACTTGGTACACCATAAGATATAATGTATTTTTAAGTGAAAATGATACCCCATAACATAAAATGTGTTTAAGTGGAATTATGAAACATGCAAGTTACAATGTGCACAAGTAGTTTTTTAAAATAACCCTTGTGTTGAAACACCATTCAAATTTTTTAAATCACTAGTCCTTTAACTCTGAAAAACCTTACATTCTCTCCCTAATCTGGCATTCGACCCAGTTATCTCTATGAATGGAAGGACTTTATTTGTGTAGACTGAGTACATACGTTGATGTTCTCGAATCGTTCTTGATAAACCATTTTGATTTCGACTACAATGATATTGTTTTACTAGAGGTAATCATCTGAACATAGATTCAAGATAGTTTGTAATGATCTGGATAAGGGAAATTTATATGCGAGAAGCTTTATGTGATATAAGTTTTAGTATTAATGTTATGACTTTATCAACATTGAAGAAGTTGTTTGGTCTTGTGGAGAAGCATACCTACATAGTTGTTGGATTAGCAGACATATTTTTTGTGAAACCGCATGGTAAAGTCAAAGGTGGAATTTCACAAGTGGATCGTCTTAAGTTTCAAGTTTATTTCCTCATTTTGGAGATTGAAGATGAAGAGGAGACAAAGCTTTTACTTGGGAGACCTTTTCTAGCATCTGTTAAAGCCCTAATCGATGTGAATATCAGGGACATAGCTATGTGGTTTAATAATGAATATACAGCTTATAGCATATGTGCATAAGCTCGTATAGGAACAAAAGAAGATGAAATCTATAAAATTGACATAAGGGCACATTAGAGAAGCGAGACAAGAAGAAGCAAAATCTAGAAGTGCTTTGTAACTCTAGGGTACAAGATAAAAAGTTTAGAGGCCAGAAGAAGGAGAAGTACACCAAGGCACCTTAGACATCAAGCATCAAGCTACTGTCGTTAAAAAGTTTCATGGTGCATGGTAGGAAACCCGTGATGTTTACAACTATTTCTAATTTTATTTTTTGCTAAGACAACTTTGATTTAGTCACGTTAACATGATTTTTTTTATGATTATTATTACCCTATTTTTCAATAAATGTTGCTTGCTTCATGAAATTTTCCAGTTTAACAACAACATGCTCTATTGATCAGAATTCCAAATTCTAAGTTCTATTTTCTGTAGACATATTTGAAATGTATTGCTCAAATTCTGAAAGGTGGGATTTACGGGAAAAAAGATGGAAGCATTTAAAGTGATAGCTAGCATAACTTTAACTAAATCATGACCGGTGAGATCTTTTGAGCCCAAATATTATCCATTGTCTACACTTTACTTTCAAGTGAAGTTTTTCCATCCATGTTTTCATTTATTGAACTTGAGTTCATTCTATACTTGTTTATTAATTATACACACATTGAAGAAAATTTATTGGTTTCCAGAGCCTTTTCAAACTATTTTGTATGTTCCGAGAGCCTTTATTTCGGTGACACACTACATTACATTAGAAGACAATTAGACCTAAATTTTAAATTTTGTTTCCCCTCTATGGAGTTAGGTAGAAGCGTTAAAATATTTATCATAGTTGGTTTTAATTTTGAGGTTGCCTATGATATTCACAACATCCTAAGTCTGAGGTGGGATAGCAGAGAACTATGTTACACTCATTTAAGTAGGTCTCTTCAAAAAATTAAAAGTTAAGCGTCACGACCTCTTAAAATATGGAACTTCATATAAAATTTAAAAGTTATATTTGTACAAATTTTGAATGGGGAAATTGCTTAGTAACTATTGGTTTGTTGTATAGAAGAATAAGTAGTGGATATCTAACTCGAATTTTAACTTACTTTCCCAAATTTATCCATCACTTACCTAAGCCAGGTTATAACCTATAAAGTCCTCCAAAAGTGTGTGTTTTGTAACAACTTAAATTCGAGTTTTGAATGTCTTCAAGTTGTATGATTAAGTGGAATGCACGTGTCAACATAGTGATTACCATTTTCCAATGATTTAGTGGACAAGTGAGGTTGAGAAAAAAAATTATGTTTTAGCTATTATATATGTGGTATTTAGTTGGATCTACTAGATTGAATTTTGGATATCTGGTGTATTTTGAGCAGGAGAATGCAACATAAATTGTTGGCTCCATTACTTGATGAGGTAAAGACTTTTGGAATTTTTATTATTCAATGAGTGTTGTTATTTTACTATAGAGTTTTATTTTACAAGTATATTGTTGAGGACAAGCAACAATTCAGGTGTGGGGCTATAAAGACGGTCTGCCATATCATATACTTAGCAGTTATTAGGAGTTATTTTAACGTCATGTTAGTTTGTTTCTATATGATTTAGGTGAGTATTCTAACAAATACAAATCGAGGGATGAATAATGGAAGGTGTGGTTACACATTCAAGACATTGAAACCATGATAAATCACATAAACCAGAAACCTATTTAGTCGTGTTATACTATATAGAAGATATATCACGAACTCTATTGGGGTATAATAACTCTAGATGGTTCAGCGAGGATAAATGAAACAAGGAATGAATAAGAAAAAGGGAGTCATATGTTGGTACATTCGAGATATGTGCTATGTGATTCGTCGCGCAACATAGATAGATACAGACATGCTTCCCCATTGGTATATTTACGATTGCACAAATTTTTCCATAAATTGAGGGGAACATGAAGCTATAAATAGGAACACCATATTTTAGTGAAAAAAACAATTTTTAGCGATCAGAAAGCGGCAAAACACGATTGTGGAAGGCTTTGAGCGACATAAACATCTCACAGGCATGTAATCATCAAATGGTTATCCCTTATTCATGTATTTTTATACATATGTTGTTGTTTATCTTTAGTTGTAATGTGTAGCTAGTTTTATAGGTTAGATCATGTAGATGACCTTTTTTGTAGATGCTTGAACCATGTAATTCGTTGGGTACCTTTAAAGAAAATTGAGTTACTTAGTTTTATTTGGTTAATATTTGTTCTCGATGATTTTTATGCATTTAAGAATGTCAATAAATCTATCTAGGTCTTGAACGACTATTACCCCTAGGTTTTGATGCATGACCTAATATTAATTGTTCAATCTACAATAACTTTAGATATATTCTATTACCGTCTTTATCAAAAGAGTTTTAACGCGCGGTGAAACCTTCAATGGCCACATACTCATCTAAGATATTAATGGGTTTTTATAGAAGCATCAAATTAAGTACCAAAACATTGGGCTTTGCTATTTTATTAGATGCTCGTGAAACTAAGTAAACAATTGTATGCCCTGGACCCGATTACCAAGTTGCAAAAAAGAAGGAAGTCGAACATGACCTAATCTTTCATTTAATTGTTTTTACTTCGTTAAAGTGAACCAATCATTGCCAAGTGCATCCCCCCAATTAAAACATCCTAATTATAATCATATTGGCTGAGTAGAAATTTTACAATCTTTATGGAGACGAACTTATAAATTATATTACACAATGTGAATTTAATACAATTGCTAAATCGATCATCAACACACTAACAATATTGTGATAGGCCTCTCTAATTTTTTCTAATAATAGTTGAGAATCCTAACACATAAACATGGTAATGTTTAAAAAATATTATTTACTAAATTTGAAATGGTAAGAAAATAAACATCTTGTCATAAATTTTATGAAATATAAGTATATTAAGAATCTACATAACATAAATGATATGTCCATTGTCAAAACCTTAACCTTGTAACTTCAAGGTACTGAGTTCGAACAATATGTTTATTGCTATCTAATGCGTACACAAATATTATTAATGCATCTAAAAGTCACAAAGAAAACCGCCTCTGGACAATCATCGTTAGTAACGCAAGAATTTTCTGCATTTTCAAAAAAGAAAAAAGGAATTTTACAAACACGTGACATAATATTGTGTAAAAGATAAATTTGAAAAGGGTGTAAAAATTACATACCAGGATTGGTTACAACAAGAAACAAAGAAACAAAGATGATGAAATTATAAACAAACATGAGAATTTGAGTCATGTTTTTCTCCTTCACATGCGATAAATAGAAGTTTTTGATCTCTTTATAAGTAAAAACATTCTTCTTTGTTAACATCAATTAAATAGATTTTACCTCTTATGAGGTTCAAGAAGACATTTATAAAATTTCAATTAATGTTAAATGTCTCTAATCAATATTTTTTTCTTGTTTATTGTCCAAGAGGTGTGAGCTCAAATGTTAGAGCTTGAATTTGTAACATTAATGGACAAAGTTTAAATTTCACCTAAGACAGTTGTAATATGGACATTCAAGCCATTATTATTACTAAATCTTCCTTTCCACAATTATACATAGATACATACATGATACATATATATATATATATTTAATTCAAAAGTATATTTATTGTCCAAGAAGTGTGAGCTCAGAGATTATAACTTGAATTTGTATTATTACAAGACAAAGTTAAAAACATTTAGGGCCCGTTTGGTGCACACGATATGATAAAGATATGATATGATAAAAAGCTGGATAAGGATAGGATATGATAGTGACAGGATAACATTTATTATGTCATGTGTTTGGTGCACACATGATAAAAAAAAGAAGATATCATTATTTTATCCTATCACGTGTTTGGTGCACACTTCTTGATATAATAAACTATATTATATTTTAAATTATAAAATTATCCTTGTGAAACAAATACATATTTTTTTAAGAAAAATAAAAATAAAAAAGCAAGTATTATGAGTACACTTACATAACCATCCAATCAACATTCAAATAAATCATTCTTCAAAAATAAAAATTCAAATAAATCATAAAGAACACATCAATAGAAAAATAAACAGATTATTTTCATAGAATTAAATTAAACAAACAAAAGGGTATTAGAAAAATATAAATTGTTTGTAGGATACAAAATCATGATTTTTTTTAATCAACAAATTAAAAAATTAACATAACAGAAGGCACGTACCAGTAATGAATCCATATGGATATCTAGTCGAAGTTAGAAATTACATATATCCATCAAAATTTTATAATCAAGTTTTTCTGTTGGAAAAAAAAATTGTCAATTGAAAGGAGCATATGTAAATACGTAATAAATGAATAAGAAGAGACGTTTGTTCAGAAAAGTGTATATTCAACTTTTTTTTTTCACAATTGAAGTTATATATGAAACAATCAAAATTATGGTTGAAATCCTGAATGAAAGAGGAAGCGGTGGGAGAAATAAAAGAGGAAGCAGCGGGAGTCGAACAAGGATACAAAGAATACGCCTGATTAGCTTATACTATCAAGTTGGTAACCCACCAAAATCTAAGGATTAAAATAACAAAGGGGAAATATGATAGGATTGGAAATAGGATAAACTTATCATTTTCTGTTGGCGCACCAAACGACAGATTGACTCAGGATATGATATTATAATCATATCCTGTCTCATTATCCTGCGCACCAAACAGATGCTTAAGCTGATGTTATCAACCTCTCAAAAAAAAACTGATGTTATCAATAAATTTTCCTTTCCACAATTTCAATATATATATTGTGATTAACCATTTATCTTACTCAATTTATGATTTAACCTTAATAAAGATCTCGTATAATAATCATGAAGATCATCAAAATTCACCATTTTATTTATCTTTTAGCCCTTCGTAATAGAGAGGGAATAATCTAAAAAGAGACACAATAATAATGAATGATTGAAAGAAAAAAAAATAGTTATATGAATAATGAATCAAAGATGCGACAACACATTTATTTATGAATTACCAGCATCATAATATTTTTACAATAATTGACATATATGTAATCGTATGGATAAAAGGCCCAAACCAAATGCCAATTGAGCTGAGAGGTTAGAAAATTGCTGTTCACACATGTGTTTAAGCTGAAACACACCAGTAAATGACCAAAATACCTCTTTTGACAGTTAACTGCTGCATAAATTAACCGACGGTAGTTAACTACCGCAGAACTTCGACAGTTATCTGCCGCAGAGTTTCAAACCTGAAATTTAACACCACGTACATGCATCTGCCATTTATTTATATTAATATCAAATTAAATTAAATCAAACATCACATGCTCCTTATTAAATGCATACATTATATCAATTAATTAATAGGAATTTTTTCCTTTTCATTTTTTTGACGTAATTAATAGGAAATTAAAAAAAAAAAAACACGCGCATTTGTACAGGTTGACCATTGATATCTAAAGATCACAAGAGGAATATGTAGTCATTTTTACCCAAGTAATTAATTAAATATTTACTGGTAGTAAATTATTACCTCATCGGACATGGAGGTGGATCAAATTGATCCTTCAACTATGTTGTCAATAACTACACATGATTGCATGAATAGAGATAAGGAAGTAACTTAATTCTATTAATCAGGTATAGTATCAAATAGGATCAGAGCAAGTAATCGTCATGCATGATAAAAGAGATTGTGAGTTGACTTAGGTAGAGTTTCCTTAGTTGTAGCTCCGCCGCAGTGAACTGTCAAAGTTCCGTGGTAGTTAACGGCTGTCGGTTAATTTCCGCTGCAGTTAATTACTGAAGGGGTATTTTGGTATTTTATTGACGTGTTTCAACTTAAACACATATGTGAACAACAATTTCGAGAGGTTACTAGGTGACACAAAATACTTGAAAGGGTACGCAACCAAAATGACAAAATAAGATGGAAGGCCAACACCCGCCCCCACTGAAATATATCAACTTAGTGGCGGCATCAAGAGACATCTCATATACTCAAGATCCGCTTGCACGCTTACTCATCTCGAAAGGAACTACCACACATTTATTTTTCCGAAAATTGTCATAAAGGTACTGATAAAGTGTTTGTCTAACGTCCCATAAGTTATAATTCAACTGGTAAAAATGTCAAAATTGTTAGGCTGGACGTTATGACCGGGGTTCGAACCCCAGTACCTTCACTTTGTATGTGTGAGTTTATGATGGCTTTGCCATCTCGTTTACCTACCAAAAAAAAAAGTGTTTGTTTAACACGTGCAATATTGCACATGTTAAGACAACTAAAAGTAGTAATTTTTTTATTGAAAAACATTAATTATTTATTAAAAAATTATATATTTAATATAAAATAACAAAGTTTTAAGACAAATTTACCATTTTAAATTTTCTAACATTCTTTTTATAAGCAAAGAGATAGGGACGACATCAAGATGAATCCACAACATTCCAACTGAGTACTATAAAAATCACCAAGGGAACTTCGAGAATCCGAATTCCGAATACCTCGAATATTCCAATAAAGGAGCTTCATTCCGGAGGAGTTGGAGGAGGACCCCCTGAACAAGTTTGATAACCTTTTTGAGAAATTTTCCTCTGTTGACCCTTGGATAAATAAGGAGTAAATGGGACATCCACGTCCTTACCAGCAACCTCCAAATGTTCCACAACCGCAAGCTCGCGTTGTAGGTTCAAATCAATCTTTAGGTGAGCTTGGTCTGCCTCATGACTTGCCACCGGAGGCACAACATCTTCCACTACAGTCAAGAACGGTTCATGCTCTAGGGTAGTTGTCGTGCCAGGCGGCCGAACTATATCATCTGCAGCGTTAGTCAGAGGCATACGGTATGAGGATACCACAACAACCAGAGGCAAAGTAGCTGTTGTGTCACACACACCAACAATATCAGCCACGATTGCAGCTAAATGCACATTTTCTTCATTCGTACTTGCATCTGCCACCCCCTAGACCGTGTTGTTAATTAATTCCGGTTGTTGTTCAGCAGTAGTAATTAGGCTTCATAGCAGTTTTAGCCCCCTAACTTTCCCAAAGTTGTGATTTTGGCCCCCTAAGAAAAAAAACTACAAAACCGCCCCCTAAATTTTGCATCTATGACAGTTTTGGCCCCCAAGGCCAATTTTGACTCGGTCTACGCTGACGTGGCACCCTAAATGAGGTGCCGCCTTTTATTTTTTTTATATCAAAAATTGGCTTTGGGGGGCCAAAACTTCTACAGTTGCAAAACTTAGGGGGCGGTTTTGTAGTTTTTTTCTCTTAAGGGGCCAAAATCGCAACTTCGTAAAAGTTAGGGGGCAAAAACTGTTATTAAGCCTAGTAATTATGGTGATTTCGTTTTGCTTCTCATCTGCACCTGCGGTAGCAGCAAAAGCTTTTGATGAGCCAATGGCTGAAGGATTCTCCACTGCTACCAATTGGGTAGTAACCTGTTTCAGTGATTGTAGAGCTTTCTTTCCCTTATCAATTGTTGCACCCTCCTTTACCATCTTGACTTGTTTTTGAGGATGTAGCCAATGACAATTATTATGACCAATACTTTTGCAATGGGTGCAGAAGTTTGGCATCATTCATAAATAACCTCGAAATTAAAAGCATATCCTTCCCGCTATACCATTACCTCATGGAAAATATTACGAGAAAGGTCCAAATCCACAAGCACCCGAGCATAGTGACCAAAAAGTCGTTTGGTCGTAGCAATATCAATAATCAGAGGTGTGCCAACCACACTAGAAATTTCACAAAGAGTGTGTTCCATCCAATATTCCTGCGGCAACTCCATTAAGCGAATCCATACCTGCACATGAGTCAGACAGTAAGTGTGAGCATTAAAATCTTTGGTCCACTCAAAAAGGTGTAGGACGCCTGGTTTCATGTTCATTGTTCCTATAGCCCAAACTGTACGTAAATCTTTATAGGAGTCAAAAGATAGCTTGTAATATCCCCTTCCTAACGACAAAAATGTCCAACGGCTAGCAATATTCCACTTCTTTTCAAGCTGCTATTTTACATCACGGGAAGAATAAGGCTTGTCGCCCTTATTCAAAACGAGTCTACCACGCAAATTTCTCTTGCACGCATCCAGTCCTCGTTGGTAAGGTTCTTGCGTGATTGTAATGCTTACTCCCTCTTCACAAATAACTGGCTTAGGCAAAGGAAGAGCTGAGTTGTTGACAGCCGAACCATTTAAAGCCTCGACGACAGATTTATGTTGCTGCGGTTGATTGGCAGGAGCCACCGGATTCGTGTCCGCAACACAGGGCCAAGGCCAAGGGCATGCAAACCCCATGCCCGGCTGTTGTTGCTACCTTGCCGTGAGAAGCACAGGTCCAGAAGCTAAAACGCTCAGCTTGCAGGAACGGCCAAAAAAGAACAATGAGAAAGAGTAATGTGGCCAAGAATTAGGTGTCACAAAGAATCGATTGATTAGTAAACAATAAACAATCAATTGTAACCCGTAGTGAATCAATTGTAACAAGGAAAGTGTATTACGTGTGAAGATGGCAATTGATTCACGAAACAATTAATCTGAAGCCAAACCACAAGCAATCGTGATCAGATTTATTTATTTGTGACTTTCTACCTAAATTCCTAACATCTGCAAATTTACACATGATAAAAACAAATGGTCATGTTAACTTATCCTTAGGAAACATGGCAAGCATTCTACCAATGGTAAGATTTTATTGACAAAAATTAATATTCAACATTTTGAACAATAAATTAACATAATTTCCAATATATAAATTTTAGGGTAAATATCGTTTTTCGTTCCTGTAATATTAGTGAATTCTGGTTTTAGTCCATGTAAAAAAAAGATTTAGATTTTGTCCCTGTAATTTCAGATTCTTCCACTTTTGGTCCCTCCTTTCACCACGTCAGCAGAATCTGCATACATGACACGGAAAATGAGGGACAGGGACCAAAAGTGGGAGGAATCTGAAATTACAAGGACGTAATTTATGCAGATTATGCTGACGTGATGAAATGAGGGACCAAAAGTGGAATCTGAAATTACAAGGACAGAATCTAAAAAAATAATTTACAGGGACTAAAACCGGAATTCACTAATATTACAGGGACGAAAAGAGGTATTTACCTTAAATTTTATTAATATAATTCTTAGCATGTGTCCTAAAAGCACTTGTTAGCATTTCATAAAAATAAATATAGAAAGAACACATGAGGGCCATCTCGGTGGGGAGTTTGGTTGACATCATATTCGGAGAAGCCTACAAGCATCTATGCGATTTTCATGTATTTTCAATTTTATTTTGTTTTACTTTTGTTCCTGACGTGGTGTTTATTTAACTCAGGTTGAAATATTAGTTTTGAGCAAGTGTGAATTTAATCAATGACTTTGACATCGTCAACGTTGCAGATCTGAATACATGAATATTCTAGTGACTTGAATATAGTCATATTTGTATACATATGTATACTATGTCGTTTTATGATATTAACATAGATAATGTGAGTTTGTTCACATATTCATCCTCCTTGTGGTTTAGCAACTTTAAATTCATGACTATATCGTTTATTTTTGAGGAAAAAAATGGTGGTTTCAGCCACTATCTAATGTATTAAGTTAAGGCTTTCTTTAACTTAATGACCCATACAAATTATATAATGCCCTAGATTACTCTAGGTTTAAATCAAACATTTTTTTTACAAAAACAAAATGATATTTATTCATTCAAATTGAGAGTACATCATATACAATAAAATTTTCAACACTGCTAAAAACAGAAAAGGTGAATCTGTGAATAAACTCACATCACCCAAGTTAATAGAATACAACGACAAAATGCCTACAATTAATATGATAAATTTTAAGTCACGAAAATACCCATGCTTCCGGATCTACAACGTCGAAGCCCAAATTATTGATTGAATATGTAAATCAAACGTCGCACAAGACGACGAACAACACAACACAACGCCACACAAAGACGAAGAAATTACAAGAAACACAAAATGAAAAACTTAATGTGTGTGAAAACCGCTTATATAAATTGAAAGAAAGATGAAAAGATGCAGATGAGTGATTCTAGGTCAAAAAAAAGACAAAACCATCCTCCTTGATGAACGAAGGAGAAAAAAACATAGAGAAAAGGTGGAGTTTCTCTGGCTAAAAAAAACTAGGGTCGGCTAAATCAAACATTTTAGTTTCTCACACTAAACAAGTGGTGGCATGATTTATTTTTTTGAAAGAATGATTTTTTTAATAACATGATATTAAGCATATTTCTAACGTAGCAAAAATAAATTACAAAAAGGAACCGTAATTACAAAAATAAAATTATAGTAAAGCAAAAGTTCAATGATTGTACACGGTGTTTGATTTAGCCTATAGTAGTTTGTAAAAAATAAAAATAAAATTTGAAACGAGTAATTTGTCAAAGTTTGACCACATAAGACGGAGTCTTGGTCGATATCGAATATGGATCCTAGTTACTTGTCTTACACAATAAGCTAACGTATTACAAAGTCATCCCTGTTGCAAAGTGCTATAAAAATGTTTAATTCGTTGTAGGATTTATTAGCATTAGCATACCATAACATTTGAGAGATGCAACCATTCGTGATATTTATCATAATTGCGGTAAGCATTTTCGTTTTAGTTGTAATTCTGAGTTTGTTGTGCCTAGCAATGGGAGTCCGGCCAGCATACGGAAGTGGTGGCGGAGGTGGCGGTTTTGATGGCGGAGGCAGAGCATTTGATGGAGGAGGTGGAGGTGAAGACGGTGGTGGCGGAGATGGAGCATTCGACAGTGGTGGGGGAGAATTTGGCGGCGGAGGTGGAGCATCTGACGGTGGTGGAGGAGGTGGAGCATTTGACGGTGGTGGAGGAGGTGGAGCATTTGACGGTGGTGGTGGAGCTTTTGACGGTGGTGGTGGAGGTGGAGCTGGGGGAGGAGCTGTAGCTGGAGGAGTTGGTGCATGCTAAATAAATTCCAAAGCAATGGACTATAGGATTATTAAATTACTAAGTTCTATTCATGGGGCAAGGGTTAGTTTTTATTTAGGGTAGTGCACACGAGATAGGTAGATTGATTTATTTTTTGACGGTATGATTGGCATATAGATATAGAAAGATAATTAACTGATACTAGTAGTATATATTGTTATACTTCTCATTCTTTTAATTTTTTGCGATTGTACTTGTACATTATATACATATACTTTTTTTTAGTGAATTGTATACATATTACTTATTAATCTTTCATATTCCAAAATTACAAATAATACCAGAGTATTTACCCAACATTGTCCGGGTTAGATATATAATTAAGTATGATCAAAAGTTTGCATTTATGATATCAACAAATAAAATTTAACATGGACCGATATGGAATGGATATCTTAATGGATATACACGAATATTATAAAATGTTCATTTTCCTACAATTGCTAATAATAAAATTTAAGGAATAAATTCTACATAATTTCAATTATTTTGTAGTAATGCATTTTTTTATAAAAAAAAAAATCATTCTACACAGATATTTGTAATGTTTGTAAATACCTTAATATCCATCAATACTTGTTTTGCAGATATTCATACGAATGTGAGAACGACATAAACATCATTTTTATCAAATAGAAAACGTTAACTACTACGCATACCCGTGCACATCCGTTATCATCCATAATAATAATAATAATAATAATAATAATAATAATAATAATAAAGCAACACTTCCATTAAAAAGAAATGAGTAAATTACACTCCTCTCTCCTCAGAGATGCTTAAATTACACTCCCCTCCCTTGAAAAGTAATTTTTTTACTCCCCTATAAGATGTTTGAATTACAACCCTCTCCCTTAATAATTAAATATGGACTACACTTTAATCTATTTTAACATAAACAAATATTTTTATAATATATATTAATTTTGAATCACCATTAAAAAAATATAAATTCATTTCCTTATAATCTAAATGTCAATGACAATTAAATTTAAATATTTTGTTATTAATTTTATAATTTTGAGTATAAAATCCACTTTTAAATAACCATATTTAATCGACTTCAGTAATTTTTCACATATTTTAAGTTTCATATTTTTTAATAGGGTTTAAAACTATATGTTAATGAGATTGTGAATAAAAAAATAGAGAAAGATATGTATTCAAAATTTGATTATATTAAAATGAACTCGCACTGCTATTTTTCTTTGAAGTGTGTTATATTATTTTTTTGCTAGATTATTAGAAATTAAAAAAAAATTAATGAGGGACTAAAGCGTAGATTTTAACTTAAGAGGGAAGGAGAATGTAATTCAAGCTTCGCTCAAGGGAGGGGAGTGAAATATTTTCTAATATGTTTTGAATAAAAGGGGAGGGAAGTGTATATTTTAACATAAGAGGGGAGCGGAGTGTAATTCAATCATCTTTGAGGGGAAGGGAGTGTAATTTACTCAAAAGAAATAATTTCAAAGTATAAAGAGGAAAAAAAGTATAGTTCAAGTCCAAAGAGTAATACAAACTTTACAATAATTGATTCAAAATAGTTGTAACAATTTTTTTGTTAATATATAAGGAAATGAATATTTAAGAAGAACAAATGAAAGAAACATTGATAAATTTAGCTTTTTTGTTGCTTGACAAATGAAATGTTCAAAATCATCTCTTATTTTCTTACATGCCACAAAACATAGTAAAATAAAATCAAAACGTACTAAAAAATAAATGAGTATCTTTCACTCTTTATCCTCGATAGAAAAAAGAAATACCTATATATAAATAAAGAATAATGAGATGG
>Ga0315913_1001988_pt1 | contig 23437 bp, 10 predicted proteins | sample MpolsnodulesMG_FD_207736 | JGI IMG/M metagenome (GOLD analysis project Ga0315913, IMG submission 207736) | Medicago polymorpha root nodule microbial communities from Los Angeles, California, United States - small nodules | ecosystem: Host-associated > Plants > Roots > Nodule | place: USA...
AACATTAAAGCTTATTACACAACATTATTAAACACCTAATGCTAAACTTGTGGTGCAAGAAGATGGAGGGGCAAGGAGGTTAAGGTGTGGTGCAAGAAGATGGAGAGGGAAAGAGGTTGAGGTAAGGCATGTTTCCTTTCTTTGAACACTTTTCCTTTCATAACTTATATTATGTTGTTTTACGTTGTTGGATTATGTTGTTTAATTTTTCTTGTGTCGTTTAATTTTTTTATGTGTTATGCACCATGCAAAACCCTCCAAACCTCAAGCTTATACACAGTCTGGGACGTATCAAATTATATAACCCGAATTGTTATTGACGATTTTGGATTTTATAATCCAAAAACCCAACATAATAGGGGACATTTCTTTCTTTTTTTTTCTTTCCGGATTATAAAATCCGAACACTCCATATACATCACTCTTGTGCCAAGAAGTCAGAGAAAAATGGTTCAAATTATATAATTCGAATTGTAACACCACAAAGATTGAGCCTATTTGTAATAGAGATAGTCAGTTTAAGAACCATACTAACTATCATAACCCTTGTTCTTATGTTTTTGTCATTGTTAGTTGTTCTCGCCATCTCTCAATCGAATATCTTTTTTTCAAACTATTTGATCGGATTGCTCCGACAATTTTCCATAAAATTAAAAAAAATGGTGTTTTGAATTATATCTTCTTTTATTTTGCCATCATTTTTGGTCATTTTTAATTATGTCTTCTTAATATTATATTTTCATTTTTTATCATTTTCAACGATGTCTTCTTAACATTATATGTCAACTCTGTTTTGTAAATCTTGGCAATTCAAGGTTTTGAATTATATAATTTGAACTGTGTTTGGATTCTATAATCCAAACAAAGTTTATTTTAAAAGAAGAAAAAAATAGGATGCGGTGAGAAAGAGAAACAAAGAAAATTGTTAAATATATCCCCATCCACCCCCACCCCCCGATCTTCAAACATACCTCTCTACTTTTACCACTTTTAAAAGCCTTCCACACTTTATTTTCATTTTTATTTTCATGCCCCACATTTTCTGTAAACTAACATGTTTACGTTATTTATTTTTTGGGGTATGCTTTTTTTAATATAAAAAATGATCACTGTAAACTTCATTCTTTTCATATAAAAATATTAAATATGTAGTTTGATTCATATTTTAAAAATGTACATCATAAACTTGTTATTTACTTGACCAACAAAAAAAAATACTTACTACAAACATTTATAAACAATGATCATCGTAAGCTACAAATTTACGACATACGCTTTTAAAAATATACCGTAAATGTACTTTACAGAATATATTTTAAATGAGAAATGATATTTGTACATCTATTTTTTTACAACTTTTAAAACAATCATCTCTCTCATACTCACATATGTTTTTATTCTCTCTCTTCTTCTTTCTCTCTCTATTATTTTTATCCAATAAAAAGAAGAAAAAAGTAGTCGTCACATGAGTTGTACAAATATCACTCATCATTTTAAATATACCATATATGTTTTTTTTTGCATTAACCAACTGAAAATTACATTTCATTGGTGGTAGCCATCCCAACTTGGGTGTTATCAAATATAAGATGGTAGGTAATCAAATATATAGGAACTTTTGTCAAAAAAATAAATAAAAATTACATAAGAACTAACATACAACTTTGACGTCCTTGATAAAGAATGAGAAACAAAATTTGATTTATTTTTTTGAAAGAGAAACAAAATTTGATTGTCGCCTAACAAAATTTATCTTAAAGTTTGGGTTAGAAAGAAACATTCTACAACACATAATTTTGCCAAACTTGAATTGCTTTGTAGATTTATCCAATATGCCATCGACCACTAGCTTACAACCTAATTCAATTGATACATTTGACATACCCATTTCTCCAAGCCAAAAAATAGCTTTCGTAATTCTGAAAAGGTACACCATTATATGTTGCATTCTAGCCTTCATAAAATGATGTTCTTTAAAAAATGATACCTCTCCTTCCATTGGTGGTAGCCATCGAACTTGGGTGTTAATGTTGTTACCCATTGGCTACAAGTTTGACAATATAGTGAAGAAAAGAGAGATAAAGTCAACAACATTTGGAATTAAAGAATTAATATGTGACCATAAACCAAAAGTATCCCATATTTCCTTTGCCTTCATATATCCTAGGAACAAATGCAATTCACCCTCATAACCGTGAGGTGTGTTGCTGGTAATGTAAGAATTTTCTTGGCACCGAAGCCATGGATCTCATTCCCCCTCTCGACTATAACCCGTGAAGCATGAATATTATGCTAAATAAAGCTTGAGTTATGGCCTATATGGGCCCACACAAAAAAAATGCATTTAGAAAAGTATCGAGCTTTGAAGACACGTGAAACAACAATATATTGGTTGGTTAAAAGACGCCAACCTTACTTCCCTTAGTATAACCAGATTGAAACCATAAAGATGACAAAAACTCATACCTCCATGTTTTATCCTCATTTTTAATTTATCTACGTTGCGTTGCATTGTTCCCCATCAAAAGAAATGGGGATATGTTAAGAAGGCGTGGAGTGTATTTATGTATTTTTGGTCTAGTAGCCTAGTGGATAGAGCTCACATAATTTAATTGTGGAGAAGTGGAGTATCCGGGGTTCGAACTCCGGCCCCTGCATATAATATGCAATATCCCTACCAACTGAGATAAATTCACGGGGATAAGAAGGCGTCGAGTGTATTACTAGTTGAACTTCAACACATTTGGACCAAAATATAATACTATTATCAGCAAGCTTTTTGCACCATTGTATTACTAGTTGAACTTGAACACATTTGATAAATTAAGTGAGAGAAAATATTAAAAACATTTAGAGTGTTATAATAAATATAAATAAATTAAACTATAAAATAGTAAGATGTAATTATTTTTAATCATCCAATGAATTTGTTTTAACTTTGTCTTAAAATTGAAGGAAAATATGGTGATATAGTTCAGTCTAGATTAAGTTTCAACCCAATGAACTAAGTTTTGCACTCTACTGAAATAGTTTTGGAGGTCAAATTTTTGTCAAAAACCCTATGGGCCGTCATTTGAGAACATTATATTATTGATGCAACCTTCATGTAGTTTCATTCAATATAACAGCTTTGATTTTTGCATGTTTAATTAAATTCTTTGGTTAGGTACAAACTAAATCTTGAATCATAAGCCTAGAATATGACTTTTATAGGCTGTATTGCCTAAAACCGTGTCTCAAAATCTCTTTTGATACCTTTGTTTTTGTGAAATAAAAGATGTACTAAAATACACAAATTTGTATGATCCCAAGCCAAATAGGCCAATTATATGAAGAAGGAAAAAAAGTCAACAATTGTCTATAATGTGGCTCCTACTTACTTCATTTCTACACATACAAAATTCAAAAAGTAATTTGACCATAGTTAATTTTAAAGCAAATTTCATTGAGACTTTTGTATACTTGATCTATATATCGTTTAGTTCTCAAGTTCTCAGTCATTTCTTCTCAACAACCAAGACAATGATTTAATCGATGTCAGGTCGATAAAAGTGATAGAAAATCAATATGTATCATAAGATGTGTAAACAATATATCAAAGAGTAATAGTATATGTTTATTTACAGTTTTACCTAAAAGATCTAATTGAACATCTAGGTAAAACTATGCATACAAAACTTTTTGTTTTTTCTTGTTGCAAAGAATTGATTTTAAGGGTAATACTAACAACTAAACTAGTAATTAATGATAAAAAAAACAAGTTAAGTTAATCATTTAGATAACTACTCAAACTTGAGATAACTTTGAAATATAAACCATCAAGTAGCTAAATTTTTCTTCTAAAAATCATTATGTCAACTATTTTCTTGTGCTTCATTCCAACTCTCCTGGTTTGGTCAATTGTGGATAAGATGAAACGACAACGATTAGGACTTCATTATTAATAAATATAACTTATGTGGATGTTAACCTCTTGGATTCTTACCAATTCCACATAATACTGATTAAAAAGATTAACGTGATTAGTGACATATTGATTCGTTTCACACAATTAATTATATACAAAATTATTTGACACTAGTCTTCTGTCCTCCCCCACTAGATGCACGTTTAGATAAGTTAGCAAAGTAAATATTTTAGGTGAAATATAATAAATAAAGTGCTTTAATTTGGTTCTTAAACAAATGTTACTTTAATTAAACTTTGTTGAAATGTTTGTTAGAACTTTATGGATAAATTATTATGTGAGGGAAGGGCTAAATTGTCACTTTAATTCAGTGTTCTTTGAGGGTATTACGCGGTAACAGAAATGATAAGGAAAATTGTCAACTGTTGCCTACCAATATTGGTGTTGGTGACAAGTATGGTTTGAAGTTTGAACATGAAAATGATTTGTCCAAAAAAATAATAAAACAAGAAAAGGAGACAACTTTAAAAACAACGACTTAGTCAAAAAGTACCACGATTTTCCATTTTCTTTTTTAGTCATATGAGTTTTTAAAAATATATTTGATTTTAATGTCTTGTTGTACCTAGAAGATGTACACTAAGATCTTATCATTTAGATATTTATATAAGTATTTTTTTTTTGGAGATATTAGCATCGATTAGATGTTACTATGTAAACACAATAGATTATCTAAGTGGTGATTAATTTCGGTCTATTGAACAAGTAGTTTATTCAAAGTTTTCCGTAGAGATTAGCCGCTATTAAACACAATATGATAGAAAAATCATTTTATTCGCAACACTAGAATATTGAACTATTTTAATTCAATGTTATTTCATGTAAAAGTTAACAAAAGACCGAGCATTTAGGTAATATTACCATTTATCATATTAAGTTTCATTTGGATAATTTACGTCATGTTATAAATATTGAACGCAACCGATTCAATTTTGAATTGATTTAAAGAGAGAGTAAATATACAATAAGAGTACTAAAGAGTTGTCCAAAAATTATCTTAAAATAGTTGTATGTATAGTGTATGGTTTGATTATTTTAACATCTTGATTGTAGTTTTGGCTTATTTTGAGTGGTTTAGAGCGGTTAAACTATGATTAAAGAGATCTCATCGATTCATTGTTTGCTTAAGTTTTACAAACATTGATTCTAAATATTTGAAAGAAACACATAACATGGGAGTTGGTGATGATGAAAGGTTATACGTCATGCTACACGCGGTTGAATATTTACGTTGCATTTTAAGAAAACAAAACAAGTGGCTTGCTTGCTTTAATGCTATTTGTCCAATCCCACTTCATGAGTATTTTCTATTTCAATTTAGGGTTGAAGTGAATAGGAATATATTTGGAGTGCACTATTATTAACCATTTTAGTGTCTAAATAAATGCTTATATATCTAGAAATAGTTGTGCACGCCATCGAGTTTTCATTATAAGCAAAAATAGTCAACTTCACAACTCTTAAATATACTTCATATTATTTCATAGAAAATATAGGTGTATTCACAAGTGACATTCATTAGAATTTGTTTAATTAAAATAATAGATATTGTCTACAAGCAATAAGCTCTAACTCAATTAGTAAAAATGTTAAAATTGTTAGGCCAAACGTCATTATCGAGGTTCGAACCACAACACCTTTGCTTATGTATGTGAGTTTACAATGGCTTTGTTCTTTTATCTATCTATAAAAAAAATAATAGAGATGTTGAAAAATAGAACACTTTTTACCGAAAAATTGAACACTTTTTCGTTTATATTTATGACCAAAGAGAGTATGTATTTTGTAAAAAAAAAAAAGGAAAAGAAGAGAGTGTGTATTTTGCATATTTAGATTTTTTTTAATTACAAAAATCAATAAAATAAAATGTACTAATAATCTTATTTTAATACAAAAAAATTTATTAATTTCTTTTGAAAAAGAGGAGCTGATCCCGGTCTATTGTCACTGTGGCAAGATCTTGGTGGGAAGTAGTGTAAAGTTATTTTGGGGTCTACAATAATTTTTTGTGAAAGATTTCATAAATTTTATTAATTACTTTTGGTTCAAAATGGGATTTGTAATTTATTTGTTTTTTTATAAATATTTTTATCAAAAACTAGTTAAAATATTTTGGAAAATACCATCTTGTATTTAAAAAAAAACAAAGGATGCTTTTTAAAACTAAAATAAATCATATATATATATATATAAAGTGATTTGAGTAAAGACTCTTTCTAATGTGTGATAAAAAAATATAAAACTCAATTTGATCACTTTAAAAAAAAAAAGTCCACTAATAAACCATCACAAGTAGAAAATTAGGATCAAAGACTACTTTAGGTGCTCAAACTTTTCTTGGGAATGTGTCGTGCACTTATTTATGAAGTTTTTAAGAGATTAAATTAGGTTTCTCATTTTTTTTCACAATGATTACAATGAGTTTTTCTTAAAATAATATTTTTCTGAATTTTTTAATTTAATAATAAAATTATTCAAAAACTTAAACCGTTACTTTATAAAATGAAAGTAAATAGACTAAAATGCAATTTTGATCCCTTTTCTTTTTTGTCAAACCCAATTTTGATCCATCTATTTTTAAATGTGCATTTTTTTTGCCTTTTATTTGAGAAATTTTGATCCCACTATCCAATTTGATAATGTGACAATAAATTGTTTACCTCAATCCCCACTATTATTTCTATTGATCTTCTTTTGACTCTATATACTTGTTCACGACTCAATTAAACACTCTACTTTTGGAGACATTCTGCAATTAGATCGTTCGTTTTCATGTGAGGTCGCCTATAATTTATTGTCAAGTCATCAAATTGGATAGTCAAAATCATGGATCGATCAAAATCAATTTTATTAATGTGCAACCAAACATGTCAAAGTATATCTTTAGTATGGCGTTGTGTTTAGCGAAATCCTAAAAAAAATATCATGTCAACGTAAAAGCTATGTTTTTCGACTTCTCTTTTTTCATGATCATTACTCATTGAAACGCGCATTCAACACATCCACAGTCAAACCAAACAGGCCAAAAATCAATTTCTACATCTCAAGAATCACTTATGAACCAAATATACACTTAATTACCTCTAGAATGGTTGCTTGTAGGCGTGAAGATTAAGGATGAAAAAAAGATAAGATGGGCAGTGAAGCGTTTCCATTTGCAATTTGCACCGGCCACAATGGGCATCTTTGTCATTTGGTCCCATATATAGTAGTTAGAAACAGACAAGTTGGAGGTAATAATATCAAGAAATTTCATTAACTAATATGTGAATTTTCCACTTACTTTCCACTTCATTGGATTCCAGAAGCTCTTATTACAGTTTCTTTTCAATAAAATAATCAAGTAGAAAACTTATGTACATTTTTTATATGTTTTTTTTTATGGTTTCTAACTAAAAATATATACTATTGTTTTGTTATAATAAATTTTAAGAAAATTATGGATACGAGGATAACATGATTTATTTAATTAATCCTTCAAAAAAATGATTTATTTAATTAAGAACCATGAAAAAAAATGAAGAAATGCACTTAAGTTTTGTCTAACAAAGAAATAGGCCTCCTTAATTGAGAATAATGATATTTAGTATATTTGTATTTTTTTTTTATTAGGTTACTTTTAAGTTACTAGTCCAATATTTAACTGGAAGCAATCCTCACCTCACAAACCAGTTTTGTGGAGTTGTGTTAGATTCAACCACAATTTCTAAGAGCGCTCTTATTGAATTATCGAGACAAATCAAACAACTACTATTTATCGACTAATTTAAATATTAAATTATGTTGAAAAAATGATCTTTGTATTATTTTATTCTGTCTATATCTATCTACGTATCGTTTCCAGAACGCGCCTCATATATTTATTTATGTATTTATCCTATTCGTTGATTTGCACCAAACAAAACACAAACAAACAAAAAAATATTGATAATATATGAATGAGGTTGCCTTGTTATAATCTCTCTCACTTGGTCAAAAGCTTTAGCTAACTTTGCTTCTCTCTTTTCTTCTTCTTCAATCCATTTTCTCAGCTTCCACCAACAAATACTTCCTTCACTTTCTTCATTTCTAGCTGCATCTTTCAGGTTCATACAACTAAATATTTCTATATCTATCTTACTTTTTTTCATTACATGTTTTTACTCATATTATTTTTGCTTCAAAATCTTTCTTCTTAATTAAAACAAGTTTTGGATTCTTAAACAAGGTTTTTGTTTAACCTTTTTACTATCTCTGCTTTTTTTTTTTTTTGTATTTGGATTTTGGAACAATATATATCAATATGTCTCTGTTTTTAATCTTTTTGTTTTCTCTTAAAATAACGTTGTTTGTTTGTTGTTACAAGGTCATAGGTTTCATCAAAATTGTTTTTATTTTATTTTTTAATTTTAACTTGTTTATTTTTACAGCAGTTATTTTTTCTGGCTTGAATAATAAATATATCATGTTACAAGCGTATATATTTTCTCAACTTTGTAGAAATACATCCTTGTTTTGTGGAAGATAAGTTTAAAGATTAGTTATGTCTTGAAAATATATGATCCATATGAATTTTTTTGTTATGACAATTGGATGATGATCCAGCTAGTATCTTCAGAGTGTAGAGACATGTGTATAAATATAATAATTATTTTTTATGATGTTTTTTGCTATGTTAAGATGAATATTTTGTCAACCATGTCCATTAATGTTTTGACTAAAACTATCAAATAAATTTTATCTAAAATGATGTTTGATTAGGAATTCTTCCTACTTTACAAGTGAGATTATAGTTAGTACTTTAGTATGCTCAAAATCTTAATTAGTGCGGAATTGTTACATCGGTTTTCTTCAATTTCTATATAAAATCTTCTGTGAATCGAAAATAATTATGAAATAGTTTATTCATGAGAGTCTCAGTTTGTAAAGTACTAAACTTGAATTGCATTTATTTTGTATGTTTTTGTCATTCTTTGTATTAGATCGGTTGTTTGTTCTAACTGAAAGCATCTTCTAATGTTGATATCTGCTTTTGTTTATCCTATCTCAGCGAAGGCGTCATTGAAGATTCAGCTAAATTTCATCAGTGAGCAACTTGATCTATTACACTATTTCTATAAGGTATGTAGAAAGAAAAAAACTTGGTTAATGGATTGCAGAATTTATAGCCTTTTCATGACTGATCTTTTTTTCTTTTTTTTGTGTACAGACTGAAATTTTATGTGAGCTGGTTAAATAGAACACAAACTATGTCATTGATTATATCTCCGGAGTTGGCTGATGCGTCGTATGGGAATGCCAAGCTATACTCGTTAAAGGGAGCCGATGTTACACCTGGCTTGTCCTCCCATGATTTTGCTCCTGATAAGCATAGAAACATGTACATGAATGATTCTTACTCGAGTGAGAGTTATGAAAAGTACTTCCTTGATTCACCTACAGAGGAACTGATAGAACCGTCTAGTTCTGGGATATCAGGAAATTCTGTTCATGCTGATGGTGATTCTTCGTACCAGCTCAGAGCTAATTCAGGAGGTTCTATGGTCACTGATAACCCGTTTGATACTTATGTTTCGTCTACAAGGCAGCGTGATGCATACCAGTCCAACTTTGAATCAGATTTCTTGGAAAGTGAAAGCCCTGATTGCTTTGAATTTGACGGTGGTATGCGATTGAAAATACAAGAATTGGAGAGGGCATTGCTTGGTGACAATAATGATGAGTGTGATGACGATGAGGAAAACATGTTTAGAACTGTTCAGAGCATGGAGATTGATCCTGACTTTGCTGAGTGTGCTAATCCCATTCAGAACAAGTCGCATCATGACTCGCCAAAGGAATCTCTGTCCTCAGATTCAAATCTTAGTAGCACCAGTAGCACCAAAGAAATATCACAAAACTTTCCTCGGACCCCGAAGCAATTACTCTATGAATGTGCTAGCGCACTTTCAGAAGGAAATGAAGTAAAAGCCTCAGCTATGATCGATGATCTCAGGCAGCTGGTTTCAATTCAGGGAGAACCTTCGGACAGAATTGCAGCCTACATGGTGGAAGGACTTGCGGCTCGTTTGGCTTCATCGGGGAAATGTATTTATAAAGCTTTGAAATGCAAGGAACCTCCATCTTCTGATCGTCTGGCAGCAATGCAGATACTATTCGAGGTGTGCCCATGTTTTAAGTTTGGATTTATTGCTGCAAATGGTGCTATTTCCGAGGCTATTAAAGATGATAAGAAGGTTCACATTATAGATTTTGATATCAACCAAGGAAGTCAATATATAACCCTGATACAAACACTTGCTTCTAGGCCAGGGAAGCCACCTTATGTGAGATTGACCGGCGTTGATGATCCAGAATCCGTGCAACGATCTGTTGGAGGCCTAAGTATCATAGGACAAAGACTCGAAAAACTAGCAGAAGTACTTGGGTTGCCATTTGAATTTCGAGCCGTAGCATCAAGGTCTTCAATTGTTACTCCATCAATGCTCAACTGTCGTCCCGGGGAAGCCCTTGTGGTGAACTTTGCATTCCAGCTTCATCACATGCCCGACGAAAGTGTATCAACTGTAAACGAACGAGACCAGCTTCTTCGCATGGTTAAGAGCCTTAATCCAAAACTTGTAACAGTTGTGGAACAAGATGTGAACACAAACACTTCCCCATTTCTTCCAAGATTTGTTGAAGCCTACAATTATTACTCTGCTGTGTTTGAGTCCCTTGACGCTACTCTTCCAAGAGAGAGCCAGGATAGGTTGAATGTTGAAAGGCAATGCTTGGCGAGGGACATTGTCAATGTCATTGCGTGCGAGGGCGAGGATAGAATAGAACGGTATGAAGTCGCCGGAAAATGGAGGGCAAGGATGAAAATGGCTGGATTCACTTCATCACCAATGAGCACAACTGTGAAAGAAGCAATTAGAGAACTCATTAGGCAGTACTGTGACAAGTACAAGATAATAGAGGAAATGGGGGGACTTCATTTTGGGTGGGAGGACAAAAACTTGATTGTTGCTTCAGCATGGAAGTGAAAATGACAACCCTTTTTGTTAGAGTAAATAGTCATTTTGGTCCTTGAATGCGAGTCATTGTCACTATAGTCCGTGAATGTTTGAAAATTACAAAACCATACCTGAATGTGTTTTTGTATTAGTCTCTCTTGTTCTCGTATGTGTCTTTTGTTAATTAGTTTGATTCTCATATGTGTCTTTTGTTAGTCAATTTGGTCCACAAAATTACTAACAGAAGACATACTCAAAAATGTTTTTTGTAATTTCGATTGTTTTAAGGACTATAGTGACGTCGCATCACATCGACCAAAAATGACTCTTCACTTCTTTTTGTTATATAGACTCTTTGGGTATTTGGTTGCTTGTTTAGTCTATTTATGTATTTAGGAGTGGTCCAGAATATCCATATCAGATGTATACTAACGTGCAATCTTAAAGCTGATATGAACTTTCATGTGACAGTGTACGTAGTATATGACAACATAAAACAGCTATGCTTAGGCTTGTAATTACATTGTTGCTTGCTTGCCATAATTTTTGCATTTCTTTTGAGTAACTTGTTCGCATAAGGATGTCACGTTGTGATAGTTGTATCTAACTTAGGTGTGTTTGGTTATATAACAAATAAAGTCTAATGACATAAGTATTAGTATATAACTAGTATATAAGATATTTTTATAAACAAAATTAGAAATGGAATGATAGAGCCAGATTAGTTGAGTCAAAATATTAACTTTGGACAAATACACGATTCAAAGATAATCATTACAAAAGTATGTGTCATCTTGGTCAAGCATAATCTAAGTTGTACCTAACTGTTGTGTTCAACGTTGTAAGAACTTGTTCGACAGCAAATGTTGTGACAAACTGTCAAAACAGCACAATTTTCTTTTGCCACTTTTTTCAAACATCTTCCAGTAGATTTTGCTTCTTTTTGGTTCTTAAAAATGGGTCATAGAAATTTTCATCATCTATCTCGGATTTTGGTGCCATAATCAAGGATTATGTTGAATTTGTTAAGACACTAACCAATGAAATTCTGGCTCCATCTTAAGCCGGTTTCTATCTTTTTGATTAAGTTCCAACATGTATTGAACATTTAATCGTTAATAAAATGGTTTGATCTTGCTTTTGTAAAATAAAAGGTAGTGCTTAGAAATTATTTTATTGAACCATTTATAAAAGCAAATAACATAATCAGACATGCTCACCAATACAACTGAAATCTTTTCCAATCACAATCGTTAGTGCTCAGAAGCAGTATAGTAGATTATTTACTAGAAATGCAAAATCAAATTTAAAACCAATTGTAAATCTGGTATGAAGGAAAATAATTAATAATTTTAGGAGAATAAAACATAATCATCTATAACATTAGGGACTCTTCAAAATTTTCATGATATCGTTCACACATTTAGAATCTTGCCATGTGATCTAACAAACATTTACATTTAGAACGTTAAGAATCAAAATTATGGCTGGTCGCCGCAGGTTATAAAAATGAACAAAAGTTCATTTTGCATTCTTCTATAATTAGTGTTTTACACCTACAAAACACAGGGCTACTTCAGCTCTAGCCTGAAACTCTCCCAAGCTTTCCAAAATCTTCTCACGACCATAATTACTTTCACCCTCCTCCGTAAGCATTTTCCTCAACCTTCGAAAAAGAAGTAAAGAGTTAAAAACAATTAAATTTCATCCAAATCATAACATGTGGTTGAAAAGTACAACACTAGCTTTGTTGAGTTTCGGACTCTTAGAATTCGTGGTTGGACCTAACACAACCCCACAAAACCATATTGTAAGGTGAGGATTGTCCCCACTGATAAACACTTGTTCAAGCCATCTCTCAACCAATGCGGGACTCTTTAACACACCCCCTCACGTCCCAACACTATGGGCTTGATGCATGGATATAAATGGGAGTTCAGGTATGCTCCATTTACCTCATGCTCCATTTAGTCCATTTAAGGTATTGGATGAAAGAAGGAAATAGTATTTGGAGTTCAGATATTTGTTCAACTGGTATACACTAGTCTCTGTTTAGATAAATTCCGAAGTTTCATCAACAGGAGTCAGTTTCGACTGGCAGATTTTCTTATGCAATTTATTGTGGACCCTCGTTTACACTGGACTTGTTGATTTGCGTACTTGATTACACGCATAAATGTCGAGATGCAACTAATTGCATAGCTTTGTCGCATATTAACATATCATGATTCCAAAACAATATGAAGTGAACCCTTATGTTGGTCTTTGAAATTAAAAAAGTGATAAAAGATTTTCTAGAATTGTAATTTGATTATTCCTTTTCTTAGCAAATATTTCGAATGTCCAAAAAGTTAAATACTTACAGTCAAATGGTCCCTGAAAATTACTTACGAATGTCAAATTAGTCCATTATTTCTGGTTAAAACTCAAAATGCTACCCAATGAGTAGCATGGGACTGATAGACTAACAATTCGGGTCAAGCACCAAGCCCAATAGTGCAAGGCGTAAGGGTGTGTGTTAAAGAGTTCCACATTGGATGAGAGATAACCTGAACTAGTGTTTACAAGTGGGTTAGGACCAACCACAAATTTTTAGACGGTATCGGTGTCTCCTCCAAGATCTGTTGGGATGCTATCGGGCCACCCACCATTTATGAGTTCAGGTATGCTCCATTTACCTCATGCTCCATTTAGTCCATTTAAGGTATTGAATGAAACACATGTGGCAAAAAAAGATTCAAGGGTTGAGATTTAATAATAATAAAACATTTTTTTTAATAATTATTAAGAATATTAAAAATCATAATTTGTTCCCTCTCTCTTGTATCCTCTCAGGCACCCATCGCCAACAAACAACCATCACATAACTATCCAACTTGTTACTCTTCTCTTCCACGTCTACCTTTGCCAATTTCAATTACTCATAACATGATGAATTTCAACTTTTGAAATTTATTTGGATGTTTTAAAAGCAATACATCATGACCCATAACAGTTGCGGTGGACTGGTTTGAAACGACGACGGCGACAGTCATAGAAAAGGGGCGACGAAAAGAATAGGGAGATGGGTGATGCTGTTATGGAGGGATAAGTAACGGCAATCAGGATGAACATCGACCGTCAGAGAAGGGGGAGAGGAATAGTATTCTGACAAGGGAAATACCTGAGGTGAAAAAAGGAAATGTATTATGACTTTTAATTTTTTTAATTAAAAAATATGTTTTATTTATTATTAAATCTCAACCCTTGAATCTTTTTTTACCACATGTCTTTCATCCAATACCTTAAATGGACTAAATGGAGCATGAGGTAAATGGAGCATACCTGTACTCCAAATATCTATACAAAAACTCAACTGGGAAATATTTATATCCTTCTGGGGTTAAGCATTAACTTACACCTAGATTACAGTAAGGTGAAAAATGTATAGCAGTAAAAAGAAAACAAATATATTTGGACATAAAAAAGATATGCATATCTTACCTGCGAACAACTGCCGTGTCTCCATGACCAGAGCAAACTATCATCATAGCATTAGTTGGTAATGATTTATACAGTTTATGAATTCTAACATCCATACGAGCAACAATTTCCTTCAGTTCAGCAGATATATTCGACTTGAGGCCTTTCCCATTCGAAGAACTCTTCTGACATGTATTTAATGCAATCATCTCTGCAAGTTTTTTATTTAAGCTTTCGGAATCCTCAGCTTGTTTCTTCAAGTATGAGTGTAACTCTGAAAATTGAGTCCAAATAAAATGCACCTTTTCATTCTTCAACTGAAACAGAAAAGGCAAGAAATAAGTAAAGACCATTTGTAACTCTTAATAAAAAAGAAGCCACTTGCAAACATAGGCTTGATTTGGATTGGCTTATTTGAGCTTATCTACTCTACTGATATAAACACTTGTGAGACTGCTTAGAAGAGTTTAAGAAAATAACTAATGATACGTCCATAAGCTGTTTTCGGCTTATTTTCATACACTCCAAGATAGATTATGAAAACCACTTATAGCTTATATAAAACAATTTGACTTTATTTTATCTTTTGTTATAAAATTAGCTTGTACATAAGAACTTATATGATAAGAAGTTATAGCCATGTAAGACCTCTATTACCTCCTTGATGGTTTTAGAAAGTGCTTCTTCATCAGATGTCACCGGAATTGCATTAGAGGACTCGGAAGCAAATCGTTTTACTATCGATATGTCATCAATCATTGAAGAAGTCTTGCCAGACTCACCCAAAATGGAAAGGAGCTTTTTTCGCGTAAAGGATGGAGGGGCACCAAAGCCAGGCCCTGTTTCAAGAGTAAATGCCGCAAGCATGTCAAAGCAGTTATGCAAACAACATGGAAAACCATGTGAACATATAGGGATAATACAAAAACATAAAACAATAAATAAACAAAAATCAAAATGCATGAATCGTAATTCGTACAAAATTGTCCATCATATATAAAATACTGAAAACGTAGGTGACAAGCACGATTAAGCAAAAATGTATGGGAATAAAGCTTCCTTAAAGATAATTTATTGAAGCGTGTCAATCCAAACAGTAGTTCAAAATTGTGATATTACTTATACTTAATATTACTTAAATGAGCCAAAATTTATTGCTCAATATATCATAGACATGGTTATGTGATATTGACTATAAGAATATATATTTCTATTAATAAAAAAATAAGACAACTACACATGATAGAAACTGTATAAAATTAAGTGTCCATTGTTAGTAACTTCAAATTCCAAAATTGAAAAGTATAGGTAAGGAAACATGTCTATATTTCTAAATACAGAATCAGATAAACAAAGATTTGAAATTGGACAGGAATAATGAAAACCGTAAATCCAATTGTACCCAAGACTTGCTTCTCTGTGACAAATAATAATATTTTATGATCGTCTTCTACATTTTTTATTATTAAATACCTAATATTTCAAAACAAAAAAAAAAAAAAACTACCCAATGTGAGACTACCATCTTTGACACAATAGGTGCTACTTCAACATTCTCTAATCCTTTCATTTGTAATCCTATATTGTCTTGGGACTACTCATCCATCATAACACCATCTAAGCTCTACAACTTGTTTTCTTGTTGGTTTTGTACTGCCAAATACACAATATCACAACGTTTGAGTTGTTTAAACATTTTCCTTTAGACTTGAGGTGATAACTCAGTGGTAAGAGCTGAGCCTTGTAACCTCAAGGTACTGAGTTCAAATCCCCTCGGGGACGGTTCTAAAATGGCCACCAGTGCCACTTTGATTAATAAAAAAAAATCAACTTTATCCACGCTATTTGAATACTTTGGTTGCTCCCCTATTGATCTGTCATTTTGTACAATGGACCAAAATTACTCAAATCATGACTCTAATTTTCACATCTACTGCCAAAATTACTATGCCTCTCATTAAACTTACATTTAAGATAACTCGGATAACTTCTATTCAAGTGTAAGCCAAGTGCTTCCAAATTTTATCTCCACAGTTCTAACTTTTCATTTATTATCTCTTGACTTTCTAACAGGACTATATCATCTGCAACAATCATGTATGTGGCACTACCTCTTGGAACTAACAAAAATATCAATTCAAAAATAGATCCCAGAAAAATATGCATTTGATGTTATTCGATCTGAATTTATAGCAAAAAGTAATCTGCTTTTCAAAGTAAAGCCAAACAATATAAAACTAATGTGAAAGATGAAATAACGAAGGTGCATTTTGTACATATATAAAAAATAAAAATAAAAATAAAAATATGAATGGTAAAAGGTCTGTAGATAAGATCGGTTTGAGTCCAAATCAAAAACAAAATCAGAATTAAAAGATTTTATATTGAAACTGCATATGTATGAAAACCACAATTAGTTAAGTAGCTTCCGCACAGCTTGCAGAAATAATGCGTGTAGAAAAATTACTTGCCATTTCTGATCTTCAATAGTGCCAATTCCATGGTAGCCCTAGCATCTTCGACGCTGTCATGTCCATCGCCCGATTGTTGTATCTCCCTTGAAAGAAATCTTTTAGTAAGAAACCGTAGAGCACTTTTATGGGAAGACCCTCGGGGGTGTTTGTATAATACTGCTGTGTCAATGACCAAGTCGTGTGATATCTTCAATGCTAATAAATCATTTTCCAAAGAATGCCCAACAAGAATAGTTTCTTTGTAAACCAGTTTTTGAAACTTTTCCTGAACATCGGAAGCAATTAAAGTTATGTCAGCAAAACATATAGTTCAAACTGAAATAGCTCAGCAATGTAACAGCAATTTGTTCCAAAAATAGATCAAGACAATTCATGCAACACAACCTGAATGTCTGTCAAATCTGTCGTCACCCCGTCTAACATCTCGGCAGTTATTCCACTAAATCTGCACCACATCAATATTACTAACTGCCGGCAATTTTTGTTCAAGTAGAAAGAAAAGATCGTAGGGGGGAAAAATATTCTCATCATTTTCTTTTAGTTTTATTTTCAAATATAAAATTATAAATATAGAGAAACGTTAAAAATATAAATTCACCCAGCACACATATAACTCAAAGTGGGCAGCAAAATTAGAAGAAAACAGCTCACCTTGTATTGTAATCAGTGATATGATTTGAAGGTTTAACCAATTCATCTAACAAAACCTGAAAAGGTAAAATTTAATGGTTACATGGAAAACAGTGATAATTTTGTTGAGTTGACCAAGTCTCACTATGTAAAAATGTTAAACTGGCTCTTAAACTTGTAAGTGAGAACGAATACAGAACACCCAAAACAGAAAATCAATCCAATAGCATGGAATTTTTTTCCGAATGGGAATTTTTCCTCCAAGGAAGAAAATTAAATGATAAAATTATGGATTTAGTACTGTTACAGTAGAGTTAGCACAGGTCTGTGATGTTTGTCGAAAACCAAAACACTCAGCTTCCTCTCCGGGTGATATGCTACAACCTTTGCTATCCCTTCTTAAATTTGGCAGGACAGTTATAATGAATTTGTCACGGGTCTTCCTAAGTTTCTAAGTTATATTTTTTTCAGGTTTCCCTGCCAAAGGGATTAGAAGTGTAGCAGGATGATGAGGTGGAACCTGACGATGTAATTGCCAACATGAAAGTTACTATGTCTGGAGAGACAACAACACAGTAGCTGGGTTGGTGAGCATAAGGACATTGAAAGAGTTTCAAGCAGGAGGTTCCAGGTTTGATCACGGAAAGTGGAAACTAACAAAATCACTAATTACTAACATTTGCCTAAAAAAACAGTAGCAGGTTAAATGATAAAACCCAGTGAAAATAGACACAGAAACTAACATAAGAATAAAAGTTGATTAGTGATAATAATTTATTGACTTTTTTTTTAAAATGCCTATTCATACTAAAATAAGTAATCCATCGTACATAATACAAAAAATCAGATCAACAGAGAAACCAGTGAGTACCTGTCCTTTGACATCCACCAGAGTAACTCTTGTTAGCTCAAACCCCTCGCCTGTTATGCACTATGCATAAAAAAGAAAACAAATGAAAAACAGACAAAGCAGAGAATGAGATTGACCAAGATTGCTATTTTTAAATAAAAATTGACCAAGATTACATTAATAGAGAATACCAGATAAAATTTTCATTAATACATTTGTACAAATATATAGAAAATTAAGTTATACAAGATATTGTGTATTCCAATAAAAACTGGGTTAATTCAACTTAATTCAATGAATATGAAATTAATCCAGTAGCATTTAGTTTTGCTTAAACAAGTAACACTTCATGTATCAACAGCCAATCCCAATTAATCATGCTATTTTGCCTTCAGAAAAACAAGCTGATAGCAACGATAAAAAAAGAAGTAAAACAATGGGACACAAATAACTCATTATCTCATTTTAGATACTCAGATTAGATGAGGGTTGTAAAAAAAGTTAAGCTTCATAGCCAGTTAATGCGGCGGACAATAAACGCAAATGGTCCTGCCCTTCGATAAACCTTGTCATGGTATGATCTTTGCTAATAATTTATTTTTCACATTGATAATTTGAAAGAAACCTGTATTTTATCCCACTAAGATGATGACACGCGATCTACCAATTTAAAAAGTGTATTCTCACTTTCCTAAGCAAACACTCTAAAGCAGGAATATCACAAGGGTCTTGCTAACGAGTGCCCTAAGGGCATTGGTTCAGGATTCCATACAGGGAAATTTTATCTTGAAAATACAAGTTATTACTGTACTCGATGTAATAATTGCACCATTTTTTTATACAAAGTTACTTCTTTTAATTTCTTGACCAGTGCCCTTAGGGCACTCATTAGCATTCTCCATATCATGATATGAGCACATTTCCCTAAACAGAGAAATTCACTCCTCTTACTGATAAAACGTTGAAATTTTATCAATATCATCATTAAAGGTCAACCCGGTGCACTAAAGCTCCCGCATACGCAGGGTCCGGGAAAGGGTCCCACCATTTGGTGTATTGTACGCAGCCTTACCCTGTTTTTTACACAAGAGGCTGTTTCTAGGACTTGAACCCGTGACCTTTCAGCCACATGACAACAACTTTACCAGTTGCGCCAAGGTTACCCCTCTATCAATATCATCATTACCAGTAATTTTATTAAACCAAACAGATATTGATTGACTTACCATCTCACAGTCAACTGCCAACATCTCAATATAGGGAGACCCCGGAGGAGCAGGAAGAGTAGAAACAAAACCTGTACGAAATTGGCAGAGAAAAACTGTTTATTATGCAAATGGTCATAAAGATTAACATAATAATCGGTAGCAGAATAAAAATTACCTGGCTTATTAACAGGATACTCATTCTCCTCCAGATCTCTTTCTGTTAAGGTATAGTATGAAACAGGGAAAGGTATGTCTTTAGTAAGCTCCGTAAATGATAGACTGCCAGTACCACCACGGACTTCTTCTGCACAAAGTTGTCACATGTTTCATACAGAGACCAAATTCATACTGTTATTAACTTATTGCTTTGAAATGAAACCGATACAATCATGTTTATGGCCAGCAATTTCTCCAAGAGAAGGAACGCACTGGAAGCAGCAAACTTATATTAATGTCTATTAACTCTAGCATTAGAGCAGTAAAAGGAATTACAGGCCTTCACTTGCATTTGCACTGTCAGATTATAATATTTCTTATTTAATGTACGAAGAAGGTGGTCTTAAAATGAATCCAAAATTCAGAAAATATCCTACAGACCTTGTTGAGATGCCAAAGTAGATTTCTTCGTAATTGAATCGCTTTCATCCCTTTTTCTTTTCTGCTTGCATGTTAGGAGTGCGTCTATTGTCTGCATACTATCTGATACACAACTAACCAAAAAAAGAAAAAATTGAGCGCAAAGAAACAATAATTTGAAGGAAAAAATATAACTGAATCAATTTTCTACAGACCTGAGAGCATGGACTGGTCTTGGTTTGCCACATGCTTTTTTTAAATTAGGAAGCACTTTGGACAGTGACAGGTACAAAGCTGCATCCAGGCCTGGTATGTAGAGCATAACTACTTTGAGAATAAGAGGTTTATTCTGCAAATCATGAGTGTTGCATTAGTAATAATTGTAGTAAACCAGAGACTACAATTTTGAATTGACAAGAATGATGAATCCATTTATTGACATAAAGGATTAGCTTGCTGGTATTTAATCTAAAAGGTTTTCAACCTTTTCTAAGTTTAGTGACACATATAAACTCACTTTAAGAAGTATAAAGATTTTGGAAGACTTGTCTTTTTCTTATACCGACCTGATCACTGGTTAACTGTGTCTGCCCATCAAGAAAATAGTTTTAGAGTATATCATATGATGCAGCAACAGTATTATTGTGGTTGCAGCAGTGTTTGCAAACGCAACACACCACATATACAGTGTGTTTGACAATCACAAGAAAATCCACAACAGGTTTAACGGCCCACTTTGGAGCCTAACCCGCATATAAGTCTAAAACACAAATGTTCTTCATTCTTCCTTTTTCTTTATCTAGTAAGAAGGAATTTTCGAGGGTTAGGGGGTTTTACGATAGTATTGAGTTGGTAATGAAGGAGAGATGGAATTTGAGAGGGGGACCAATGGATTGGGATTTTGAAGGTAAGTCATGATGAGTTAAATTCATTGCAAGCATAAAATAAATTTGTGCTACAATGGCTAAAATACTCATCACAGCAACCACAATTCCCAAAATCGCAATGAGCTCTGCTGCAATTTAAAACATGATCTAGACAGCTGACAGATAGCATGTTTGACTGTGTCATAAATCTCTCCACTGTCACCCTAAAGTGGCAGCTTGCCTCACTACCAACCAACGCATGATCTTTATTGTTGAGTCACAACATAATCAGGATTATTACGATTTAGATGATTAAACATGTGATTCTAGTGACAAAAGAATACTCTATGTGATTTCTATTGATTGAGGTGGATTCTGTTGCGAAGTTATTTATTTGGTGAATTAGGTTTGTAGATATTTATTGGAAGAAAAAAAAAAGGAAAAGATGATTTGTACCTTGATAAAAACCCACGATGGCATAAATCCTTCCCCAAGCACCCAAGTTACTAGTCCTTGAATGTCCTGTAAGCATGTCCCAGTCATTACTGTTTTTTAAAATTAAAATTTCAAGTAACACAGTGTTGGTAAGAGAACCTACAACGAGACTCAAAGTTGAATTATCTTCTGACTTGAAAACAACATCTGCCTTAGCCTGCAAAAGAATAATACGAGATTAAGCAACTCCACTCCAGCTAAATATATATGCTAATATAACAAAACTCCTTGAGTAAACAAACACCAAAAGCATCATACGGAAAAGTTATTGTAGATGGCATCATCAAACAGCATTTAAAAGACAAAAGAATGCTTCTAGTAGCAGCATGGCACTTTTGCATTTCAATGGACGGCCTATGAAGAGACTTACAGAAAATTGCACTCACCTTCATTGAGGTATGAATAAATAGCGCACACACCCCTTCTATTTTTAACATAAACTTTCACCAATCTTATTTGTTGGGGAAATTCTCGCACCCCACCCTTCAATTTTGTAAAATGACACACATGGCCCTCAAATTTTCATAATAGAGACGAGGTGCTTGGAATATAGGGGAAGAAACATACCTCAATAGAGGTATGTCCAAATTCCCCAAAGACTTAGTAATGCATAACACAAAACAGTCCATTGCTAAACACACAAAAGATGGAAGTTTTACAAAATGAACCAAATACCACCGAAACATACAAAACATAAACCAAATAAACAATACATGACAGATCAAAAAAAACTAGACTGAAAGTGAAGTTTTTACACAACTACAAAATTGTTAACTCTCAAACTGATTCATCCCACTTAGGTTACAACAATCCATAAAACAGTCAAAAAGTCAGAACACAAGTGTTTTTGACAAAATTAAAAACAATTAATCAAATAAACAGTTCAGCTTCAATTAAAACTACAACTCTCTTGTTGGTAAGTAATCTCGAAGTACCTATGTCAGTGCTATCTGAGCCCCCCAGACCTAACTCGCTTAACTTTTCGTAACATAAAAAAACTACAACTCTAGCCTAAAGCTACAAGCATCTCGAACTAAGGGCCTGTTTGGATTGGTTTATTTGAACTTTTGTGAGACTATTTGGAAGAACTTATAAAAAAAAAACAGCTTATGGCGTATACGAAAACAATTTGACTTAGGGCCTACTTGGATTGTCTTACACAAATAAATAAGCTTTTCTCTATTTTCCATAAGCTTGTCATGGTAGTTTATGAAAAAATAGCTTATGAAGATACAATTTTCGTTAGTTAGAACTTATGAATTAACATAAAAGCTTATTTATTTGCATAAGCTATTTTTTCATAAGCTCAAAAATAAATCAATCCAAACGGCCCTTTAATTGATAAGCGCTTGTGCAATAAGTTCGAAATAAGTGAGGGCATAAAATTATAATCCAAACAATGAAACCTTATTGGCAATGAGACTATAAACAAATACAATTAAACACAACAAAATAAAAAAGAAAATATACTTGGGGACCATAAACATCATAGAAATTGTTGTTAATTGTAGAACCATCTTCTTCTTCTTCTTCTTCAACAGTAGATAGGGTTTTGAATTTATTCTCAGAGGAACCCATTTTCACACAAGACCTGAGAAAGGAGTGACGCGGCGGAGAGCTGAGAAAGGAGTGTCTATGTTGGCAGAAAGCGGCGGTGAATGGAGGGTTGATTTGTATGACGTTGGCGAACATGAACGTATATATGGTACTGAATGTGAGTTTAATTCATTTTTATTTTCATGAAGTGAGTTTAAATCTTAAACCTATCTTTTTTTTTTTTGCTATTTTGTCAATTTTTTGTATTTTTATCAAAGTAATATATAGTTTATCTTGTCAAATACATTTCAATTATTTTGTATGAAAAATTATGTGTTAGAAAATCACAAGATTTCATAGGTTTGTAGACAGCGGTGAATCTTTTCAAGGACCGAC
>Ga0315913_1001989_pt1 | contig 23435 bp, 8 predicted proteins | sample MpolsnodulesMG_FD_207736 | JGI IMG/M metagenome (GOLD analysis project Ga0315913, IMG submission 207736) | Medicago polymorpha root nodule microbial communities from Los Angeles, California, United States - small nodules | ecosystem: Host-associated > Plants > Roots > Nodule | place: USA...
CATCGGCATACTCATCAATGTTGTGTTTAATTATAGGCTTGCAAATATCGGACCTGAAAGCGCACACAAATATAGTAAAAGAATGCAAAACACAAGTTCACAATATAACGATCCTTCAGAATTTTTTTAAATGAAATTACTTACCGCATAGCATCATAACCTACAACAAAGGTCTCGCCCTACAATAACACCAAAGTCTATGATTAGTACAAATGAATTAATAACCATGATTTTATTAGGCCAAATACCTTTTGTGGTCCTTTAAGTTTGACAAAACTACCAGATTAGTCCTTTTAAGTTTATTAAGTTTTAAATAGATCCTTTAAGTTGATAATTTGATACATCTATTTGAAGTTTTTAAGTTTTTTTTTTAAGTTTCAAAGAGATGGTCTAGTGTTGCAAGGCAACTCCTAATCAATAAACTCCTACTGATTATTCCTTCCGTTTTCATATCTTTTCAAAATCTGTCTGATAACATAACCGCCTGCCTAAAATACAATAAATGTGGGTTGTTACCTAATAACATAATAATTGCAGCCTAATATAATATAATAACAAGCCAAGATATAGTATATCAGAAACTTTTAAACCACAATTCACAGCACCATAATTTGATATTTAAGTTTTTTTAAGTTTTTTTTGTAAGTTTCAAAGAGATCCTTATAAGGGTAGCAGTGTATTAAATTAACAACTTAAAGGACTTATTTGGAACTTAAAAAAACGTAAAGGACTAACCTGATACATTTATCAAACTTAAAGGACCAAAAGTGGCATTTTCCCATTTTATTAACAATTAGGTTTGATAACAAGGTCAGAACCTACACAACCCCTTTCTGCATAACCACTCTCTATAATAGACTCAATATGATTGTGGCGTGTAGAATCAGTACCAATTCTCTCCTATAAAAAAAAAAAATATTTGATGAAACATATTGTGACTTACGACAACTTAATTCATTTAAAATGTAAGATACAGTGTAATGATTACCTGATCCATCCACTTTAGTAGATCCGATTCTGTGATGGGAGATGGAGGTTTACTTTTTGTGTTGACAGGTTTTAATGTTGAGGGAATGAACTGTAATATCAAAAGATCTGTTAGATATAGGACTCTTAAGGGCATAAGTTATAGAATATTAGTTGTTTATTTAATAGGCTCTCTAATTCCTAGAGGTTGGTTACTTTTCTGCATTTCATTTCCTGATTCGATAATAATAAATCATTCCCTTATTATTATGCAATAATCTCCCAAATACCATACAATTATCATCAGTATTTATTCACATCTGAACCAGTATCTAACAGTTGCATATAATATTATGTGATTATTAAATGTAACCTGCTCTTTCAAAACATATGGTGCATGGGGAGAATCAGTCCAAACTTCATAGCCGTATATATCAAGGAAATTTCTCTGTTCAAAAACAAGAAATCGGTTAAGACACCACTCAACCCAATATTTACAACAGTGAACATTTACGTTAATTTTTAAATCACAATAAATCATGTATAAAGAAGTGAAAAATCATGCTTATCAAATTTACCTCTCGAATCTCAAATCCATCATTGGAAAAAAATTCCCCAGCTATGTTAATGACATGTAAGGACAAATCTGCTATAGCAGGCCTCGACAAACATGCAAGAAAGGAGAGAACTATATACCTATATACTATCTGACATTTCAAAAACAACATAAATAAGAATATAAAAGTAAGAATATAGAAGTGAAATGCAATTTTAAAGTAAAACACGTGAGCATAACTAATGATGGCTTACAAAGTGGGTACGGCCCCAATTTGAATTATTCACAAAATGCGAAATTGGATGGATTGGTTGGTTAACATGGAAAACTCCACATCCACTCGCACTCCAGAGTCCCTGATTCAACAATCTACTACTATATTGTCCCCATTCTTCATCACAAACTTGTTTTTCCACCAATTCCTACAAAAATAAACATATGAATAAGGACTAAACAATAGTAAAGTTTAGATGACTTATGATAACTATCTGTGTTTTGGAACTGTTAGAGATAACTGAATATAACATTACTTACACGCAATCGACGAACATCATACGAAAATAAACTGGATTTTGTTCTTGGGTAGCTTATAAGGTGCGCCGCGTAGAAATCTTGTGCAATCTATAAATAATTGAACAAGGAATGAGAAAGAGACCTTATATGGAAGAGTTGTGATGCCTTAATTTCCAACTCCAAGGTGTTGAGTGGGAGTGGAGGATAGATCTCATATCCAGTAATTTTATCTGCAGTAATTACCTGAAGGGTAATAATGTGTTAGTTAGTAAAAACAAGGTGATATTAGTATATGAAGCAAGAGTTTCGAGGACTTACAGTGGCTAGAGGATTTTCTTAGCACTTTGTTAATGCCACCGAAACACTTGAATATTCACTCAAAGGCGCCTTCCTGCAACAGAATTCAAAATATAATTAAAACTAATTATTGCGTTGATAATTAAAACTCCATCTGATTTAGTTGATAATTAAAACTCATTAAAGCAACAAAATACCTCCAGGTGAACTCAGTATTTTGTTGACCGGAGGTGTGAGAAACAATAATTGAACTGGTATCAGTTGGTTTCAATTTCTGTGCCTCTTGATATTTCTTGACAACAATCCCCAGAGTAGCGAACTGACAAGACCCATAAGTTAGCCGGACTTCATCCTTAATATTCAATGAGAACTTTTTTTCACCTCATTGTTCTGAAACTCAGTGAGAGTTGTAGCTAAACGCAGATCTATTTCCTGCATAATTAACAACAAAATCAAGCTGATATTAATATTCAATTCCTAATTCGCAACTAAATCATGGTGAGTAGAGCCCTCACATTTCTTACGTCAACGCTGAGAGAAGCTGACTCATGATACTTCCCAAGCCGACCAGCATTTATGAACGCATTCCAAATTTCACTGTGAAGAATCAAAACATTAAGCGTCAAAGCAGCAACAATCAAATATACAAAATACACCAATAATAATAATACAAGAAAAAGAATCAAACCTTCTATCGATTACAGAAAAAGTTGCCCTCCTACGGTTTGGTGACGAATCTTTCAGTGTACAGCATCATGGGTCTGGTTTTAGGGTTCCTGGTGTAAGGAGTGGAGTGGTACAAGAGAGAAGAGAGGTGGAAAGTTTTTGAAGGGTACTTTTGTTCTTTTCTAAAGTTAAATGACACTAAAAATAAAAAATATTAGAAAAATATTATCAAGTACAGATATTGTTTGATTTTTTGGGACAATTCATAGGAAAATGTAAATGTGATTATTTTTTTTTTAGACAATTGATATGAAATTAATCAAAATGACTTCATTATAATTTAATATACCAATTATCTAAAAAACTAACGGTTAATGTAGCTGTCTTAACTAAATTTATGGGCAACAATCGCGATAAACTCAACATTATAGTATCTATAATTTTTAATAACTTGAAAAATAATAGATTTATGGTGAGTAATATTAACTCTGATGTAACATATTCGTCGAGAGAAACCTATCTATCACATTGTTTGAATTTAGCTCAAAATCAACCGGTCCCTTTTTGGAACAATTCAGTTCATAGAATTTAGTTAAAAACTATAAACTATTTTTTGTAAAATTGGATCCCATTAAACTTTCAGTCATAAAAAAGTTTTTGCTATGAATGAAGAAAGTAATAAAAAAACACATATGTATATATACTAGGATTTCCACCCGTGCAACGCACGGGAAAAAGCTCTATAGTGGCGTTACCAAAATATTTCAATAAACGTAACACTGAACAAAAATCATATAATGGACTATTATGATAAATAAGGTGTTGTCATCATCAAAATTAATATTTCATCATTTGACATATGTTTAGAAAATACGACTAAAATTTCAACCAAAATAAACACATAATGCACTTCTTAGACAAATTAGATGTTGTCATCATCAAAATAAATATTTCAACATTTGACATATATGCACTTCTTAGACACATAATGCACTTCTTTAGAAACTAAGAAAGTTGATTTAAAGCTCAGATTAACAAAAGAAGCAACAAAGGAAGAATAAGAGAGCAAGCAATTTATGATTTGATCTTGTACAATTATATTCAATCAAAGACTACACTTTTATAGCAAAAAATCCAAACACAAAGATTATCAAAGAAAAAACAAAAAATAGCTAGTCAATATATCACTTTTTATTTCAATTCAAGTCGTGAAATCTTACCTAAAAGATTTCAAGCAAGTGATCATAAAAGATAAAATAATAAATTAAAACTCTCAAACCAATATGAAGCTACTACCTTAACAAATCATTTACAAAAATAAACCAAAAATAGTTGATGTCAGCGCATTCATTAGTTAAAAGAAGACAAATTTGCATGTAATCCTTTCCAAGGTATTTTGTCTATAATGATAATGTGATAAATTTGCAAACTGGGACTAATTCAAAAATTATATGCATACGAAGTTGCACGTTGGAAGTGAAAATTATCAAAAAATATTTGTTATTACAAAGGCAAAAGTGGAAGTGTTGGATAGATTTATAAAAGTAGAATAACCAAAAAAAATGAACAAAAAGGTAGCAAATATTCAACCATAATTGGATAGGGAAATTTTAGGTCATATACACAATATGACAGTGAATTATTACATCATCAAATTAAAGTTATGAGAATCAAATTAAGGTGGCAAACATGTTGACTATTTTACTCATTTAACAATTTTTAGATTTGCAAAAGTATCTAATGAGGGCCATAATCTGTATTATCAAAATAGGGCTATAAACTATATTGTTTTTATGAATCCTTCATATTACACTCCATTACTATGACTTCTTTTACTTAGGATTCAATTCAAACCTCATGAAAATTAATTAAGAATCACAAAAACCAGGCAATTAAAGCAAGCCTTGAAGACCCATCAACAAGTTTAATTAAAATAACGATTTTTCAAAACATAGAGGCTATTAAAAAACCAATTTTTTAAGAGCACCATGAATATTTCATCAAATATAGTGGTATCCAAAGTACATGATATAAGCGTGACAAAGCCATTTGTACAGTGGTCATCTATTATATATCTTTGAAACTTTAGGTATAAAACCTATCAAAAAACAAATTAGAACAAACAAAGTGAGACACAAACAAACTTAGAACAAAATAATCCAAACAACCGGGTCATATATTTTTACCCAAATTATAACAAACCAAATTAAACTCAAACAAAACACATTATTAACAATCTTTAGTACCATGTAACCCTAACAATATCAGTCATTTTTTGATTGAGACATTTTCTCAAACACTTTGTGAGTGATAAATTTCACAACAAAATAATCAAAACCAGAGGGTAAGAAGGGAAAATTATGACTATATTGATAATCACCCATCAAAACTCAATAATCTTAAATATAAAATCACAAAATCAAAGACTATTCATCATGTAAACCTTTCCAAAGAAATTTGTAGGCCATATAATTTCAACCAAAGCAAATATTGAATCCAACTCATATAAACCCTAATTTTCTATGAGAATTGTCACTAACATAATGAATCTAAGTCAACAGACTATTATTATTATTATAAGATAGCAATACCTTACAACCATGTTGCTTGAACTCAGCCATATCATCAAAATATCCCTTGTTCATTTCTTCATTTCTGCACAAAACTCCATCAACATAACTAAATTAATACTATACGTCATCAAATCACAACAACTGGCACAAAAATCCTTTCTATAACAAAACCCATAAACAAAAAATAAAATTTCGCGGAGGAAGAGCAGATTTGCGGCGAGAGAGAAGATTGGAGGATGAGTTTTGTGACTATTGAGAGAAATCAGAGCTATTGAGCGATGGTGAAGGAGAGAGAGGAATCAAAATTGTAATTTGAGGCTGGTGGTGGGTTGAGCGATTATGGGAAGGAGATAGTTTTGAATTTGATTCTACAAACTACACAGAGATTTTGTTTATGGTTGGTTCTGGTCTCATAGCAGAGTGAAAGCTCAGTTTCAATGCTCTAAGAAGAATGAAGCGTTTTTTCATTTTTTTTGTTATTTGAAATATTGGAAAGGATTTGCCAGAATAGGAAAAAATTCATTTAATGCTTCTGTACTGTGAGACAAAATTGCTGAAAATTGTTGGGTTTGGCAAAACTTGGGCCTTGTTTCAAATTGGATTTTGTTTTTTTCTGAATAATAGGCCCGAAAATGATGTTTCTTGGAGGGAAATCAACTTATTTAAATTTTAGTTCCATAAATTGAAATTTGATGAATTTAAAAATGTGAAACAATATGGATTACATGCTTTTCTGCTCCTAGTTACTATTTTTGATGATAAAATGAGACTTTAAGAAGTGATGATTTGGCATTGGTAGCTTAGAATTGTGACACATTGGATTGGAGGTCTAAAACATGCTTCATGTTTGTATATTATTAAGATTAAGATTAAGATACGTTACTACATAGTAATCTTGGATTCTCATCTATATCTATATAAAGAGTGCTTAACCTCACTTTCCAAGCACACTAAAACTCAACCATTTGTGAGTTTTATCTCTTCTCCCTTTTCAGTTCGACAAACTTCCGAGCCACTTCTCCCTCTTTTTTTCCGTCACTTGGAAAATAGTCCCTTCAAAATATTGTCATGTTGATAAGTTTATCCCTTCATAATTTAGAGTGGTCTAAGTATCATATTTGAGTGGTCCTAATGTCATACCTTTGGAGTGTATTTCTGGAACGTATCCTAAAATGTAGTAGGATTTCGATACAATTGTAGTTTGGTTGTTTTTATCTTGGAGACGTCCTGATTAATAGTCTGTTTACACAATTTTAGGCAGTACCACAAAACTTCTTAAAGTGAGCGACTTAATCTGCGACTCATCCTAGTAATTTCTATTGTGACTGAAAATGGATTTGAATGACTTTTAACTAATGCTAGGCAGTACCACAAAACTTCTTAAAGTGAGCGGCTTAATTTGCGACTCGTCCTAGTAATTTCTACTATGACTGAAAATGGGTTTGAATGACTTTTAACTAATGTTAACCCACTTGGATTGCCATGATGGTGTTGCCTTGAGACCTTGGCATATGCTTCTCATCAAAGTCTCATATTCGATTCTTTTTTGTGTCAATTTAAGGGGCGGCTATTTAGTTTCTTAAAAAAAAAAACTAAATGTTGCAACATTCAAGATAGGATTTCAAGCATGTGAACAACTTTTTTTATAATTATAATTGAATTAAAGGAAATACAACAGATACTCTAACCCAAGATAAAAAGGGAACACAATGAAAACAGTCACAATTAGTCTGATTTTAGGCACACTAGAAACTATGTATACTAGCTTGAATAAAGTAAATGAGACTTGCTAACCTCCCAGGTCCCAACTTATATACCACCCACACATTACAATTTGTATATGAGCAAAAAAACATACACAACTAATTACCCCATTGTTAAACAATATTTTATTTCTCAATAGTCAAACACACCAAATCACCTCCCCCAAATTAAATGTCCACCAATTTTCATGTGGTTTCTTTAGCCACCTAAACAATGTTGCAGAAAATTATCAACACTATCAACATGAGGAGCCCCACCAATGCCAGTTGAGAGTCTATCAATAAGCAATCGTCAAGAAAAATATAATAAATACGAACACTTGTTAACATAACCCTAAAAAGATAATACGAGGTAATTTATGATTATTTTTTTTTTTACAAATAGGTAATTTATGACATTTGTATGAGTCATATACACCACTTTGTGAAAATTATAATTTTCATAAAATTTGCGGCTTGTTAGGATTGGTGACCTAATTCTTGTTTTCTTTTTGAATTATCGATTGGTGACCTAATTATTGCACTTATTTTACCTTTGACAACTTTGTGCATATTCTTTTTGCACAATGTATGTATTTTTCCCCCTCCCTATGATAGCCCCAAATGGGTTCACCAAATAAGAGAAGCCTTTAGCCAACTGTAACACAATTTATTTTTTGTCATCTCACTACTTCTCATTTTTTAATTATTATGAACTTCAAATGGGGCATCCTTAATTAGTTGAGAGCCATGATTGAACCACTCTCTCATTATTATTTAAATGATGATATATTAAATTATACAAAGGGATCTAAGTTAATGATTGAAAGCTAATATTAAAATTGCATGATATATAGACAAAGGCAGATGATGCATGTGATTGTGTGGAGAGAAGAGGAAATTGGAAGAATTAAAAAAATAGGAGAAAACTCAGGTGTTATCGTTATGTTTAAAATCATGAACTAACAATAATTATAATTGGAATTATGAATGTGAATATAGCCAAATACAATGTATCACTCTTTATAAAGCTATTTTTGATAAATAAAATAAAAATCCTTATAAAGCTTGAAAGGCCAGCATGTCTGTCTTAGGTTGAACTTCTCTTTGGCCAAATACACCTAATGTAAATTTTCGATAATTATACTTCACAACTTTACTTAATTGTTTGTTTCTTTTTCTTGGATTTTTATTTTTCTTCCTTTTCATGTGTTTGTGTGTCTATGGAATGCATGTGTTTTTTTACTTTTTCCCGACCGTCAGAATTTAACAAAGATATTATAACTAGTTAAGTACCCCATAATCATATAAAATTAAGTTCAAATTTGTAACAATATAATATTCTAACTATTTTTTTTAGTAATATATATGATCATAATTAAATACGTAATTCCCCATGCATATTTCTTCGAATTTAATTTTCATATAATAAATTAGAATAAATTGTTTTGTAAAGTATTTAATATGGCATATGAAGTAAACCACAACAAAAGATATGCACCAGCCCTCCGACTCTCCAACAAGTGTTATCAGAACCATGATCCAATTTGGCGGGAGAGCGGGAGCTGAATCCTGTGTTGGATCTTGTTATTGGAGGTAAGAACTCATATTTGAAGGCGAGATTGTTGGATTTCAAATGTGAGTGATTAAGTCTCACATTGCCTATAAATGGTTAACATGTTTGATATATAAGAGATGAGGAGTGCCAGCAACACTCTCTTTTCAACACTTTCTCAAACACTCACTCTTTTATTAGGTGAAATCAATTATATCTCACCACTTTATGATGGTTTCATTTTCAAAACGTAGGACCCACGTTGATTTAAGCCAATTAGAGAGTAAAAATTAAAGAAAGTATTCAAAAGAGAGTGTTGTTAGCGATACTCACAGGAGATATCCTTATGTATCTATGTCTGAAGAAACTAGATAGAGATGTCACGTCTCTCGCAATTTTGGAGTATTGCTCCGTTTTTGCTCCCGGCTTCCCTCCAACCAATAGTTTGTGGACAATATCATGTTCATATTTTTGAGGGAGCTGGTGAAGAACTTTCTTATATTGGAGTGGTAAATTAATGCACGTTGCACAATATTCTACCCGGACCGTAAACCATATTGAGAATCGTTGGATTTTTTTATTTTTATTTTTTAAACAACAAATTTTATTTAACCATCAGGTCTCTCCTCAAGACGAACATAGATCGATAAAACTGAGAATACAAATTAAAGACGCCGTATATATGCAGAACACTCGAAAATAAACATCTTAAAAAACACTCATGAGGACAACACCCACAAAAATACACGTCACCACCTAAAACAGACTCCTTTACGAAAACGACACATGTAAAAACGAAATCCCACACCACCCATCATCACTACTCACCCCCAATGAAACGGGCTCAGGTATGCTCCATTTACATAACCCTCCATTTAGTCCATTTAGGTCTATGAATGGATGACATGTGGTGAAAACACATCCAAAGGCTAAGATTTACTATATATATTTTTATTTTGGAAAAAAGAAAATTAACAAATTGCTTATCCGCTCCACTCTTCCTCTCATCGCCGTCTCTCGTTTCCTCCCTGTCACAAACCAATCCATGGCTGCCCTTCTCTTCCACACCCTTCTTCTTCACCTATGATCAAGCTACATCCAAGCTTCAATTCAATTCATTGATGATAATGAATTTCTCCTTTTTCTCTCTAAACCTTCACCAATTTAGTATCTTTGTATCATTGTTCTAGATTTTGCCAATTCTTTATTTATTTTTTAATCATGATTCACATCAATTGATATTCTATCTTATTCATTCCTTATTCAAAGGAATGAGAATATTGGTGTGTGAATTTTTTCTTCGACAGAGGGAAGAAGAGAGACTGCGTCTGTGATGGGGGAGAAAGAGAGATGATCCATGATTTGTTATTTTTAATTAAACAAATAATTGTTGTTTTAATTTTAAATGTCAGCCCTTGAAAGATTTTTTTGCCACATGTCTTGCATCCATACCTTAAATGGAGCATACATGAACTCCAATGAAACACCTCTAAAAAATAAACTCCAGTTCTTAACACCAAAGCTGAGCCACATCCAAAACATTCCTACCCAAAAAAATTAATCAGCTTCTACCACCTCTCAACCTCCGATCCACATAACAATTAATCATTAATTTGGATATCACATAACAATTAATCATTAATTGACTAAGATACAGGAAGGTTGACTCCTAATGAATTAGTGACATCATAACATGGAGATTCGGCCTTAATTCATGTTCCTTAAGCTTCAACTCTAATAAAAAAATTTAAGAAGCCAAAAGATAATATATATAAAAATTTAAAGCGACGAAAAGGAGGTGCTGGTAAAACATAAGATGTGTCTGCGGGATTCAACAAAGTTCATACTACAACAACAAAAAAAGTAAATAGGAACAAAAAAATTCAGAGCCATCCACCATCAATATAAGGTGGAGTAACCTAAATAAATAGAAGGGTTAGTCCTCTATGCATGGAAATCGATAAGGTCATCGGGTTTATACCCCTTAAACCACCATCAAGAATTGAGACTCACCATGTCAACCATCTGAGTAAGAGATGTACGTTCGTTTTAAAAAATCTGAAGATTGCATTCCTTCTAAATAATCTAAATACAAGTCAACCAAATGATATGAAGGCACAAACGTATATCTTTCCTAAAATTATGAGCACCACAGAATTGAAGAGTGTGCATACCAATGTCAAAGGGAAGAACACTAGAGATCCCTAGCCACCGTTGAAGAGAGATCCAAACCTCTTGAAAGAAGCCACACTCCAAGAACGTGTGATTTGTCGATTCCTGTTGACCGCAACCACCTGAGCAAGACAACGACCCTTTAAAAAAAAACACATCGTCGAGCTAAATTATCCGCAGTTGAGAGTCTTTTATTCAACAACCTCCAAACGAAAATAAAAATTATGTATCCTAAAGAGACACATATTATTAATATGAAAAATGCTAACGTGTGCCTTAAAAAGACACATTAATATCCTAAAAATAGAAATTATGTATTAGAAGTTGTGTCTATTTATTGTTAAAAAAATTAATTTTTTTTAATAAATTGCTATTTATAGAATCTTTAACATGTGTCATAAGAAAATATGTTAGCATGTCTTTAATAATATATAATTAAAAAACTCTAATAATAATATTAGAGACACTTTGACTTGAGATTTGGGTTAATATGACCGATCAAGCCACATGTCTATGGGCCATCCCAAAATAAACATACATTATGTGATGCTGAATAAATGGTTGCATTATACTGTGTGCTATTAGTTTGGTCAATATTGATTTTGTTTTTGTGTAGTGTAGAAGCCTCCTGATTTGGCAATTTCCCTGCTCTAATCTTTGAATATACCCTTTGACAAAACAAGAAAAAACGAGTCATCTAGGATGAAGCCAAATGAAGTTTGAGGATTGTCATAAGAAATGGGAATATTTTTGTTATATATGCACATTAGTGTTTGTGAGATGAAGTTTGATCTAGATGGCTTTGGATACCATTAAACACTTGAGCAAGTTGTTGAGCCATTAATATGCTTTTAATTTCATATTAATGCTATTTCATGTTACTATTAGTCATGCCAATCCACGTGGTTAAGTGTATCCATAATTAAGTTGCATATGCAATGTTCTAAATATTGAACATAACTCAGAACTAGATACATTATTATTCATATCGGAAGACTTTTATGCATAAAAAGAATCTAATGTCATCTTCATAAACATTAATTGAGTTAAAGTTCATCATTTTATTTAAGGAGAGTTAAAGCTTATCTTCCTGATCTTAGCTCATTTATTAGAGACATTGCATAATATGTAAAACTACTTATTTATTTTTAAAAAGTGAATTTCTAGTCACAAGAGTACTTGAAAAAAAAAAAAAGTTTATCATTATCAACTATCTTTATATACTAACTTATATATACACTAAAAAGTTTATCAACTAACTTATTCTCTCCTATTAATTTATCAATTATCCACCACTTATTAATTATAACATAGTAGTTTGAAAATGTGAAAGAAATAATTCTAACAAAGCATTTAAGTAACTTATTTTGCCATTCAAATAAATATAGTATTTTTAAGAACAAGAAACTATATACGTTTTCTTGTTAAAAGAAATTAATCTTAGAAGCTTATGAACCAAGAATATATGCACAAGCATTGCCTTCAAGAAAAGTAGGTTTTAAAACAAAATTTCAATCTTTCTTCGCATAATCTTTGATAATCTTGTAACCAAAAAATATAATCTTTGATAATCTCCACGATATTATCATTCTGGTGATATCTTTATGTGATATTTATAAGGATATATGCACAAACATTCCGTTCACGAAAAATATGTTTCAAAATAAAACTTCAATCTTTCTTCATGTAATCTTTGATAATCTCCACAATATTAACATGTGGTGATATTCACCAATTTGATCACATAAAGGGAATCAAAATAACAAATGACTTTTCTAAAATCCGCTTGCCAACATAATTTGATGCCAATTAATAGAGTTTGAATCTCGATATATAACACGTTCGACCAACCAACACTCATAAAAAATCAAAATGGAAATTTCCCTCACAATTTCTAAAATATTGGAATATACTTCAATGTAATTGCTGAATCTGATATGTATAATATAGTTTTTTTATTTTTTCATGTACTGTTCAGCATATATTTTCCTCATTAAATTCATAAGATTTTTGCAATATTGTGTAAATACTTGTATAAATATTTAATTTGCTTTTTCGACAATTTTAGAGGATATCAGATTCCCTAAATAAATTGGAGTTGACTGTAATGTGCAAGTCAGGCAAGAGAGCATCACCCATCCCCTTCAATTCAATTTTGTTTGCAATTAAATATTAACATTTCTTAAATTTAACACCACCCTCATTAAAGAAAAGCAGTTCTCTCTTATCACAAAAGATGGAGGTTCATAATTTTTTGTATAGCCTCCATTATTATTTGCAGCATTTTTAATACTAAGGAAGGTGAGGTCCATTATTTGTTAATGAACTATGTATTATAGCCCACTCTAAAGTAATACTATATTAGGAAATGAGGAAAAAAATTGGAATATGAATTGTGCATATGCGACAATGTAGGACCAATGTTGACCACGTGGCAGACAGCATCACTAATCCCTTTCCTCCCACGTAGGTCCCAACCCCTTAATTAAGACCTTAAACTCTTGTATATTGCCCCCACCTTATATATCACATGGGACCATCATCACCACCCATTTTTCTCGTTCATTTTCTACCTTATTGTACTAAATAATACTAGTTAATAATGGAGAAGTTAATTGAGTTTGATTGTTAATAAACAGTTCTAAAATTGAAGGACAGTTCTCAAATGTTTAATTAGGGTAGTTCGATTAGATATATAATGGAGGTTAACCAAGTAGATAGTTCAAGTTATATAAAAATCTTAAGGTCAAAGTAGGGATTAATATAATTTATTTATAATCGCCTTCTATTAAAATCACAACATTAACATGAAAAGAAATAGAGAGACCGAGATTTAAACCTCAATCCTTACATATCATTATCTTTGCAACTATCACTTGATCGGTGCGTACAAGATTGACAATTAATAACTAATTTAACCAGAAACTAAATACAATAAGTACCAACTTTCTTATCTACCACCAACTATTAATAATCGCCCCCTAGTGCTGTATAATTTAGAAGAACCTATGGAAATAATTTATCATCTCTTATTTTTCAAGGCCTTCAACTAGCTAGCTATAGCAACAATAAGTTATCAAAATCACGTAACTAGTTTGACCAAAACAAGTAATCACATTATGCATGCAATAGTAGTATTTGTGAATTCTCCATTCATCTGACTAATGGAGTGAGATGGATTTGAATCATATTTTAAAAACCAACTCATTAGATTAATGTGTCAAAACACAACAATTAACATGTTAACATTTAACGTTTAAAAAAAAAAACTATATTGAACTTATTGAAAAAAAAAGATTAATCAATCAAAAAGTGTCCAATCACATAAATTACACAATGCTCAATTCAAACATTGTACTCTTGACAACGAGACTCAAATACGATTTCAATAACATCTACCATTTCCCCCACTAAATATAATCAATCCATTAATCGCCACTACATACATTTTTTTAATGATAATCACCAATGTACCATAATTTTCATTCATACATATATTCAAATTATTTAAGGTAAGGTAACGACATAATGAAAAGATTATAATAGTATTAGTAATAATAATTTAATAACTCAAACTTGTAATTATAATATGATATTGGTCAACCTAACTAACTAACCTCTGCATCTATCTATCTACTGTCTCCATCAATAATCCAGCTGAGTCAACTTATTGAACCTTCTGACCCACCTTCACTCTCTTCCTATCCCTTTATATACTAAAAACCAAAACCAAACACCAACGTAGTAATCTCATAAACAACATCATCATTCTCATAATAATAACACAAAATCTTCATGGAAGAACCAACATTTCTATTCCCACCCCCTGATTCCGATCTCGACCTCAGCTTCACCAGCACCACCACTGACCGCACCTTCACCTCTTCAGCACGCACCAGCTTAGCCCGAACAAGCAGCCTTGCTCTCAGCTTCAACGACCGTCTCTCCACCGCCTCCACCGCCGGAGACACTGTCTCCTCCGCCGTCATCCGCCGTCCTCACCGGAGCTCAGACCCCAACTGGACAGCAATAAAAGCAGCCACCAATCTCTCCTCCGACGGAAGACTTCATCTCCGTCATTTAAAACTCATCCGCCACCTTGGCTCCGGTGACCTCGGCCGTGTGTTTCTATGTCGCCTCCGTGACTACGACGGTGCAAATTTTGCACTTAAGGTTGTTGATAAAGATCTTCTTACTCCTAAGAAATTCTCTCACGCGGAAACGGAGGCGGAGATTCTTCACGCGTTGGATCATCCTTTTTTACCAACGCTCTATGCGCGGATCGATGTTTCCCACTACACGTGTCTCCTTATTGACTATTGTCCCGGCGGTGATCTCCACGCTCTTCTACGAAAACAGCCGGGGAACCGACTCACAGTTTCGGCGGCGAGGTTTTTCGCTGCCGAGATACTTGTTTCACTTGAGTATCTTCACGCACTTGGCGTGGTATACCGTGACTTGAAACCTGAGAATGTACTTCTACGCGAAGATGGACACGTCATGCTTTCAGATTTTGACCTTTGCTTTAAATCTGACGTGACACCTACTTTTGAATGTTGCAAAGTTAACAAACACCATGTGGGTCCCACCTACGGTTGTTTCGGTTGTAACGAATCAAGGTCTCGCGATTCGCGAGTAAAAGTCGTTGCGGAGTTTGTTGCAGAACCAACTACGGCATTTTCAAGATCGTGTGTTGGGACACACGAGTATCTAGCACCAGAGCTTGTTTCGGGTAATGGTCACGGTAATGGCGTGGATTGGTGGGCTTTTGGGGTGTTTATTTACGAGTTGTTATACGGAATGACACCCTTTAAAGGATGTAGTAAGGAGGGCACGCTACGCAATATAGCATCTAACAATGATGTGAAGTTCCACGTGGCTGAGAATGAAGAGGTAGGGATGGTAGAAGCGAGGGATTTAATAGAGAAGTTGTTAGTGAAGGATCCTAAGAAGAGGTTAGGGTGTGTCAGAGGCGCGACCGATGTGAAACGACACCCCTTTTTTGATGGGATTAAGTGGCCTTTGATTAGGACCTATAAGCCACCTGAGGTAAAGGGACTATTGAGGAGGAAAAAATCAGATTTGATTGTAACAAGTAAGAAAATTAGGAAAGGGTGGTGGAAGAGGCTTGGATGTGCATTGAGAAATAAAGGAGCTAGATTTGATTTACTTTCAAACTATAGTAATAATAATCATTATTGTTACGTTAATAATAGTAAGGTTAGGTAAATGCAATTGAGCAATGGTTTAGTTTACCTTTTGAATTTTGAATGAATTTGCAGATCCGGTACATTCAACATAGGATAGTTCATAGTGTGACTATAATTTTCAATTTTGGGTGTGTAGTTTTTCACGTACCATACAGATTCACAGTTTGTACATGAATGATGAATCACAATATTGATACAATCTAGCTAGCTAATTCATCTTTGCTTTTACACCCATTTATTTTTTAAAGCAATATATTAGAAAAGATATGACTAAAAAGTTGATAAATACACATTGACGTATATATTGCTAAAAATTAAGTTAACAATTCCTGCAAACATTAATTTTTAACGGCTATATATTTAAAAATTAATTTTATCCCACAAACAAATACGTAGTAAATATGAGAAACAACTTTTGAACATCAAAATAATACAGGATTATTATTAGATTTTTGATGTATTTTTGAAATACATAGTAAGAGGAGATATATGATGTGTATGTTCATGTTGATGTTCAAATACATAGCTGATTAATTAAATGACATGTTTAATGATGAGTTATATTCAATATAAATATAAAAGATGACATCCAGGTGTATATCCAATAAGGCTTTCTATAAGTTTGTATAATGCATGTTTTTCTTTTATTAATTATTATATGAATGAACGAAGATCAATTATTTGTTTTATGATTCGACAATGAATTTAATTGAGATCTAGGTTAACATGATTAAGCTTGGCAAGAGCAATGAGAGAAGGGAGACCTCGAGTCCTAGTGAGCTTAACTCAATTGGTAGAGACAATACATAATATATGTAAGGTCCGAGGATCAAACCTCAACCACCACAAAAAAAGAAAAGAAGGGAGAGCTCGAGAGTTGCGTGCAAGAGATTTCAGATTGAGAGATGATCGTGAGAAGTGGAAATTCTAAGCGAGAAAATTATGTACTTCCTCAGTTACTAATTATAAACAAAATTGACTTGTTTGGTTCATTCAATTAATGATGCATGTGGTCAATATTATGAACCACATACATCATTAATTGAATGAACCTAAAAAGTAAATTTTGCTTATAATTAAAAACGGATGGAGTAGTTTTTAATACTCTTAGCCTTTGTTTGGTGCACAGACACGAAGACACGATATACGATCATATTCTGATTCAATTCACTGTTTAGTGTACTAATAGGAAAAACCAACTTAAACCTATTTCTAATCCTTTCATAATTATTTTTATCTATAATTTTTAGTGGTTTAGCAATCCAATAGCTTAAAGTTATCAAATATCAGGTATTCCTCACAAGACCTCCTTTGACTCCCCAGTTTCTACCTTTCTTTATGTTTTGCTCTTTTTTATTTTGGGTTTTTTTTCCGCACGATTTTCTTCCCAATTGATATCAATTCCAACGAGAAAATTGTTTCTTGTTCCCAATCAATTTCTTATTCTTGATCAATTTTCTTTAACCGCAACACACATAATTTTTTGTTTCTTGTTTGTTGTTCCCATAATCAACGTCATGTTCCGCCATTAGAGGTTAGATGATGCATTGATAGAATTTGTGAAAGCTGAAGGTAAGCTAGAGGTTGACAGCGCACGTGAATAATGCATGTAGTTATCTAAGTAATCAAGAGCATTAATGGATTTAAAGTTACATTGTGATTGAATTTTCTGATACTATGCATAAGAGAGCATTGGATTTAAAGCTACACCATGTTTGAATTTTCTGACACTATACCTAGGAGCCTATTTTGATAATATTTTCCACACAAAAGAAGGAAAATGAAATTGAAATAATCCTACATTGATTATGAGTCTTCAAAATAATAACTTGCATAATTTGAAATGAGCTTCTATGAGTGATGCTTCACGGCTTTGGCATCTTCGATTTGGGTACTTAAATTTTAGAGGCTTAAGTTTGATGTTAAAACAGAATACGGTGAGGGGGCCATGCGTTATTAACCATTCAGATGAGTTGTGTGAAGGATATTTACTTGAAAAGAAGTTTTGGACAAGTTTAAACTATACAATTTTGAAGAAAAAAAACGTGCATCCGCACATGTCTGGTGATTTTTTTACTTGATATTTAAGGTCAACACCATATTAAAATTGTGTAAAAATTTGTTATAAAATATTATTGAAATGTAATTGATAATATTATTGTACTTGCAAAAGTACAATAATCGATAATAGGGTTTATTCTAGATGTTTCTATAAGCATTAGGGGATTTTTGGGAGGGTATTTTCTGGGTTCCAAGGGAACAGAGGCTCACTGGGCGAGCTAATGCTTCGCCATGGTGAGTTGTGTAGAACAACACATGTTTTTATGTACGTTTCGGTCCTTCAGGGATGTTTTCGGACATCTCTGACTGTTTCTTATGTGATGTCTTAATGTCGTTTTGATGAATTAAACTTATGTAACCATGCTTTCTTGAAATTGAATGAGTTATATCGATTTGAGATGAACTTTGACTATAATATGAACATGAACTTGGAATAGAATGAAGTAAGGTTTTTCTCAAATAATATGTTGGTGTTATGATTGAACTATTGTGATAATGAATATATAAGAAGCATGTAGGGTTAACAATGATGTTTATGATTGTGTAATTTGGTTTTGAAGAAATATGTAAAAATAGACGAACTTTGAGAAAATAGACAGACTTTGTTGAAATGATGAATTATGACATGATAGCTTGCAAATAATTGTATGCTCTTGATAATATGATGAATACTGTTTGAATTAGTGATTGACATGAACACGATGAATTGATTAACTAGGTGAAAATGCTTAATTGTCTTTAGATGCGAATTGTGCAAAATGAATGAATGTTATTCTTGATGTGATAAATGCTTGAGGATGATTATGTTGTTGATGATTTTGGTGAAGATGATTTATTGATGATGATAATTCATGATTGTATATGTATGTATGTATAAATGGTGATTGAATACATGTATATAAAGTAGTGATGTTGATTATATGGAGATGATTGTTTTGATGACAAATTGTTGATGTATGGATGTATTGATTTGATGTTGCTTTGATGTGTTTATATTATATGAGGGAGTGAATCATGTAATGGTAAACAAAGTGGTGTTGTGCATTGTCGAGTCTATACTTGAAGTCTATGTATCATAAGTCAAAGGATGTTTTAGCATCCAAAGTGGTGAATAAAGTGGTGGGATCAATCGATAAAATAACTCTGACATTCAAAAATGATACCACACGCATTTAGAGTCGTGTATGAAACATTTCATGGATACGAGTCTATGTGAAATGTCTCATACTTGATTATGTGAACTATGTGGATTATGTGAATGTTTGTGGAGATGTCTACATGATTATGTTTGTCCTTTGGTGATACTTGTACACTTATGATGATGGTGATGAAATGAAAATGATAAGAATATATCTTGGTAATTTCATTTAATGAAGATTATTTTGGTGATAATGTTGAAGTGTGAATTATATGTACTTGACTTGGTAATTTCTTTGATGATGATGATTTTCTTGTCTATACTCTTGAGATGATGATTGTATTTATTTGAGATTTTTATATGAGAATATATGTAAATATTATATATTTGTGATGAACATGTGTAATTGAAAATGTGAAAGTGAAAGGTGATGATATGTTAATTAGTGAGAAGAGATGTGATGATGTATTTATGTGGTAATATGTCTAGTTGAAGTTGTGATGTTTGAAGATGAGTTTTGGTTAAGTTAAGATGTGAATGATATTTTTTTTTTATATGTCCTCTTGAAGTTGTTAATTGTCGTTGAAATGAATACGTGGTTATGAAATGTTAGTGGAAACTTGTTGACTCTATAACATGAGGATATATGTATACGTGGAATATGACTTGATGTTTTGTACATGATGAATTATGAATCTTATGTGTTTACTTGTTGTTGAAGTGATGACTTAATACTTGTTATATTTCTGAGACTATATTTTATTGTTGATGATTTGAGAATAATTGTATCTAGTTGATATATATATGATAAGATTGCATGCGAATATAATATTGTTAGGAAGGTGATTATATGTATGTTGTGAAATTCTAATATACTATACTTGAGTTCGTAGTTTCTTAATATTGAATGTAAACTTACCCTCTAGTGGTTGTTTGGTTGACTGCCTCGCCATTGTAAAATGGTGTAAACGTGCAGGTTGAGGACGCTTGAGACGGCGTGAGTACCGAGGATTAACTTAAAACTTCATCATTTTCTTTGCTTTTGGAGTCTAGTCTAGGCTCTGATTAGGATCTTTTGAGAGTTATTTTATTTATATTCTATGTTGGATTTATATAGATGCCCTTGTTATTTTAGTTTAATGTATTCTGAGATTGGTTTATGATATTGATATCTTGAGATGATTTTTGGACATTGTTTTTATTCTGTTGCGAAACTTTGATAAAAAGTATAATATGCATGTTTTGAGTTTTAATGACGTAGCATCTTGATCACAATATGAATTAATTGTTGTATTTATATTAAATATTAATGGCGGGGGTTCAAGGGTGTTACATATTACACAATGATACATACACAATTTCAAAAAACCAAGGGGGATGCCCATTTAAACACAAAAAAATAAACAGATACAACAACCTTGCAATCGACAACAAACATAACATCATATCGTTTGGGGCTAAAGAATATTAAGATAAAAAAAAAAGCAAAAGAAGGGAAATATAGAGGTAAAATATTGTACCGATAAAAGTAGGAAGGGGCTACAAAAACAAATAATAATAATAATAATAATAATAATAATAATAATAATAATAATAATAATAATTAACATTTAGAAAATAGTATATTTTTAAGGAAAATAGTTTGACTTGATGTATGTTGACATCAAATCTAGCACCACTACATGGAGATTATTGTTGTCAATGTTTGTCGATATAACAATCAAGTCGTGCAACTTATAACTAACAAGTCCTTAAATGGTAAATATCATCTTAGTACTTCTCGAAATTTTCATAAGAGTGTTCTATATTGATCTCGAATCAGTTTAGTCGAGTATCCGAATATATCAATTGTCCAGAGGGATTACCAACAATCAATGTAGCAAATCATTTAGCCATTGGTACATGTCTCACACCTATCTGTCCATATGGTCTTTGTGGCCCCCACTTTGCAAACCTTTAAAAAAGACGATTTAAATCGTCAAACGACAACGCCTGATAGTTTGGTTGGAATCCTTGTCCCAAAAATAAACAAAAAGGATATTTAAGTCCTAGAGTAGTACAATACAAATTTTAAAAAGATTAGAATAGTTCAGTCTCACAGGTTTAAATAGACGACATATGTTTAAACACTTTACAAATTTTCAAAAGAATCAGATTTAATAATAAGTAATAATCCAATCGTTTAATTTATCAACTTAATTTAAATTAAAAGGACTTATTTTTGTCTATTATCCAATACCCAATTACTAATCGATTTCAAATAATAAAGGAATAATCCTTATTTCAAAACATCTCGATTCAACATAAGAAGATAATTGATTTCGACATTTAACCCATTTTAACACTTCTAGGTCAAAGTCCAAAAACAATGCACATAACAATTAAGAACCCCTAAAGACTTGGACAATTCAAACTAACTCGCAGGCTATACTTATAGCCTATTACGAATGAACTAAAATGATGTTAAAGGTCCACCAAGATAATGTCTTTGTGATCCGACATTACAATATTAGTCTAAGTATGGAATGGGCATAATATTCAAACACTACACCAAAGATAATTCAATCAAAAGCCAAACAATTTAAAATAAAATAAAATAATTCATACGTACATATTTCATATAACAAATGATCAATCTCAAATCTACAACAAATACAATATCTTCCTTATTAAATAAACGATCAATGTCAAATCTACAACAAATAAAGTATCTTCCTCCACTTCAGGGTCTGTTTGGTTTAACGAATGGGAGGGCGGATGAGAGATTTTAACGGAGGGGGGGAAAATGAAGAAATTTTAGTTAAATATATGTTTGATTTAAAAGAGATAAGGGGAGAGAAAGATAGAGATTTTAATTAAAAACGTGTTTGATTCACAAATGGATTAAGAATGGAGGAGTTGAGTGCCGCCCCACCTATTCATTGATCTAGCCAAATTTAGTACCAATTCTAATTGCTCGTGATCCATTATTCCATTATCATATTCATTGAGCACGGCATTTGCGATCAATAATTTTATTTAACAAATACACCGATCCATTAATTTCCAATTCAAGAGGTGCTTGTTCGACGCTTTACGAATACAACAACAAACAAATTGGTGTTGTTGCAATTGATCACATGGAGGCTATTATTTAGATGTCATCGTGATTTAGGGTATTATTTGGAGGTCATCAATAGGTTATTTCACGTCAATTAACTGTTGTGATTTCTGATGAGTAAAACCGCAAGTGCACGGTTCTACCGAAGTAGTAAAAAGAGAGTATCGTTCCAATAGGGAGTTGTTCAACTTAATTAACTTCTAGAAGATGATTAGAAGAAAGTTTAGTTGTAAAGATTGAATTTTTAAGGTTTTAAAAGAATAAAAATAAAAAGCGCCTTGGGGTTATTGGTTCATCATAATGACAAACCCTTCACAAACAAACCCTAAACCTGAACTTTATATTCGACCTACTTTCTAAAGACAAGTTTCTCTTAAGCGTATCAAAACTTCTTTCGAAGTCAGTGAGTGTGTTCCTCTAGCAACCACACCTATTCTCATGGGTGATTGCTATTAGAATCCTTGAAGAACGAAACTTTATGTGTCTCAAGGTTTGCTAGACTACTCTCATGTTTCGCAACCTTTGTCTAATTTCACTTGTTCCAATATCAAAGCTCCGCTGTCACATTATGAATTGATATTTGTGATGATGAATTAACAAATACTAACCCTCCGCTGTCGCATTATGAGTTTGGTATTTGTTAATTCATTATAAAAACGTTGAAATTAGATTGGAAAGTAGATTTATATAAAATTAGGGTTTATGGCTTGACTTGATTAGGATTATGCCATTAGACTTATCCAACAATCCCAAAACAAGGAGAGTCTACTCACTCATGTTCATCGTAGACATAGAAGAGAAGAAGAAGAACATAAAGTAAATAACAAGAAAATAAAGAAAGAACTTTTATTAAGAAAGACAATTGTCACTATTGAATTCCAAGAAC
>Ga0315913_1001993_pt1 | contig 23413 bp, 17 predicted proteins | sample MpolsnodulesMG_FD_207736 | JGI IMG/M metagenome (GOLD analysis project Ga0315913, IMG submission 207736) | Medicago polymorpha root nodule microbial communities from Los Angeles, California, United States - small nodules | ecosystem: Host-associated > Plants > Roots > Nodule | place: USA...
TGAACAAATATAATGCAAAATAATATAAGCAAATAAAAAACAGTAAAATAAACAATTAATACCAAGCAAAAATATTTTTTAAAGGAAAGAAAACCAAGATAAAATAAATTTTTAAGAGGAAATGGTGTAATAACTAAAAACAGTAGTGAAAATTTAAAAGAAAAATTGGGCTCAGACTGGATAGATCTGGATCGTCAAATGAATCAGAAGGTCTAGATCTAATTCCAGGTAAACTCATCACAGCCACAAGATTAATCGAATGGTTTTAAAAAAACACAAACTAAGAGAAATAAATACAAGAAGTACAGTGACCGTCAGATCTTAGATTTGACGGTTTAAAAAAAACAAACACATATTTAAAACAAATAAAGGCAAAACACTGCATCTCAAACAGGATCATCCTGGGGGGTTGGATCTGAGATCCAACGGCCTAGTCCTGGAGTTTCACAGCTGTGCCATAGACCAAAACCACAGGATTTAAAAACAGAATCATCACTAGTCGTCAGATCTTAGATCTGACGGCCTAGATTTGAAGGTACATGGAAAAGCTATGGATCAAACCACATGAAATTACACAAAAAAAGCACTATAAATAGCTAAACCAATAAAAAAAACACCACAAACTCAAAACACTAGGTTAGAGAGAGAAGCTCTCCCCTCTCTCTAGCACAACCGAACGGAGAAGAAGGTGGGAAGAAGTTCCAACGCGGCGGCCGACTGATTTCTGGCAGCAGAGCCACCGCGTCGGAAAACTTAAACCACTTTTTTTTTAATTTTTTTTTGTTAAACCTCTTCTTCTCCTTCTTCTAAACACGTTTTTGGCATCATTTTTAAAAAGGGGTGAAAGATTCGAGCTAGATCTAAGTTTTTAGTTTCGAAATTTTTTCATGCAAACAAACAAGATACTAACGGATCTATAAGGAAACGGTGACTACCTCTGTTTATGAACGGAGAAAACGAGAAAGTGTGACGGAAAACTTCAAAACAACTTCGATCTAGCTTGCTTTTGGTTCGGATTCGATCTTTTAGTTCATTGAAAAAATGGTGTTCATGTATTCATGATGAACATTCATGAGTTTTGATTTTTTTATGGGTTTTGATCTAAGAAATGATGAGAGAGGAATAAATTTGTGTTTGTAATGATTGATGTTGCTTTTTCTGACTCTGACCCTCTCTGACCCGCTACAGTGCAATCAATGCTGCCTATAAATACTGTGGACTAGGGTTAGACTGAAAAAAGAGGATTGGACCAAACTGCCCCTGCAGCTGAGACTTGGGCACATTAAATGACCAATGAAGCAATGACACGTGGACATGACTCAACTACATAAGATAATGATAGAAAAGAATGGACATTAAAAACAAATCAAAAGGGATAATTTTTAAGGAAAGAAGAAGAAAAAAAACGCGACTTTTAATGAAAAAAGGAAACAGCATAAAAACAAGTGTAAAATAAAAAGAAAGTAAATAAATAGCATTAAATATCAAATAAATGAAATGATAAAAAATAAAATTGTCCCTTCCGAACCAAAATGAGGTATTTTAAAATATCCCTCTGCCAAAATTTTGTCTGAGATGACGAAATCACTCGACTTTAAAATATGAATAAAAAAGGGTAAAAACAGAGAAAAGTGGTCAAAATTTAGGATATGACAGCAATATATGTACATTCCCATGTAGTATTTTAAAATCTTCAAGTCTTTTCCAGCAGAAATAGTCTCTCATTATCTCACTCTCCTAATAAGATGTGCATAGTAGTTTGCAATATGACTCTTATTATATTAGCATGTTGTTCTAATGTGTCCTTAACGTTGTTGGATTATCCCTCTATTTTTTGTACACAAATCAATTAATTTATTTTTGTAAAGCTATGGGAAGTCCATTTCACTTCTAGACATTTTTTTTTGGAGGGAATTTCACTTCTAGACATGTTCATATAAGAAAGTAGAAAGTAATATTTGTTCTGATGATTATGTTTAGGAGTGAAGATATATGTGGTCTGTATATTACTCTTCATGAGGCCTTAGTTTGTCTCTATAGTGGCCTCAACAAATCATTTATATTAAAAAAAATCATGATTTAAAGAAAATGAAACTGAGCAGTAAAAGATTGAAATGTAAACATGACTTCCTGCTTCTAAATATTGGTTCAGTGTTCACTGATTAATAATGGAATCAACTCAAGTTGAGTACAATTAGTTTGGAATTGGTATAAAATGAATATGTGTCCTTCTTAATTCCTCCCTTTTCATTCAACAAGCGATTGACCAACAATTTTGTATGGAGAGCTTCTCCAAATCTGTAAGATGTTTTATTGACATGAGATTCTCCTCTGCCTATTAAATGCGTAAACACATGCGTATATAAATACCATGCGGTTGCAAAATAGTCCCACATCGCTAGTTTAAGAAAGCAAATGATTGGACGTGAGATATAAAAGCAGAAGCGAACTTATCTTTCAACTCATACCTTTCTCGGCCTTTTGGCCAAGATCAAGCTGTTCTTATCAGTTTAATATCTGATATGTGGCCCAATAGGTCACACGATCTTAAATTACTTTTTTGAGGGGAAGAAGCCACCTCCGTAGCTTACTATTGAACTTCTCGAGTGTTGCTTATGCGTTGTACTATTGCATGGGTGGTTGCACCCCACCAAAAGTTGTAATTTTTTTTGTTGATTAATTGGTTCTTTGTGATTGATTTGTCAAAATAATAACTTTGTTAGAACTTTGTTGTCACTATTGTGAAAAATATTGTAAAAATCTCAAAAAAATATAATTTGTTAAAAATACAAATTATGTTTTGTTAAAAAATTATAATTTTTTTGGGAGATATTCTTATAATATTATAAACTTTTATACCGTCCTCATGAACTTATATGCATAATTTATGCATGTCGGGGTTCGAATCTCGAATTTTTTTTGGACAAACAATTGGAAAAAATATAAATTGACTAAAACGAAAAATTAGTATATTTATAAGAATAAAATTCATATTTAGCCCAATAAACTTTTACTAATACTTGCAATTAGGAATGAACAACAAAATTATGAATGAATGGAATAAGAAAATCAAGAAGAAAAATAATAAATTTATGGGTCACAGTCTAAGGTATGGAGGGCCTTACGATCTAAAGTCTACTTCTAAAAAATTTCCTTTTACCTCTCTTATGACATATTTTTCTTAAAGATCTTTAAAAAATAATATCTAAAACATGCATTATACATATTCTTTTTTTACGAGTCATAGTTACTAAGATCAAGCACAAGTGTGTTGTACTTGTACCCTAAAAAAAAGCAAGCGCAAATGGTTAGTGTGGGTGGTTGTATGACTGGTTTAACCATGAAATATCAACTTCATTTAAGTTCTTAACTGTAAATGAAAATTTGTCAATGTAGTCTTTAATATATTAATATTACAGACATTTGAGAGCACTAAAATGAGATGATAAGAGATTTCTTTCAACTTAATAAAAAGAGAGCATTTGAGTGAGATGATAAGGAATTTCTTTTGGCTTAACGAATTTATCTTGAGCAAGTATTTTTATGAGGTCGGACCTCTAAAGAAAAACATTTTCACTATATTAAGCGAGCCTTTTCACCCTCACATATTCACTCTCTCTATATCTAACACTACTCTATATAGTAAGCTTAAGTCTTACAAAAAAAATCACGCTTTCTTATTCACTCTCTCTATATCAATTTATTAACGTTTACTATGAAATTTGAAAAGCACCAGAACCTCCCTAGCTTTTGAGAGTGCATCCAATTGTAAGCTGATTTAAGGGTAAATGATTTATCTGGAGTAAGATTCCAGCATGGGAAACCTTGAAACCCAACAAAGAGGAGCATTACAGCTTCAATTTTATCACAAATATCAGCAAGAAGTTGTTGTAACGGTCCAGTCCCAAGCTTTATCATAATATAATTAGTGACACTTTGATTTTTGGTCTTCAACTTCAAAATGTAGAAAAATAAAACTTAATTCACCTAGATTAAATTTTGAAACTTAAGTTCTTATAAATTTGTAAGAGTCTAGAATATGATACTCAATCCAGAAGGTCTTGGTCATTTAATCTAACTATTAATGAAACAATGTAGTTATCCACCTTGTGTCACATGGTAAGATAACATGTCTTGTACGTATCTTTTTTTTGTTGAATAAAAGAGGCTAAGCCCCATGAACCTAAACACTAAATACTTCCAAGAAAAACCAACAGCCAATAAGACACTAGCAGTTAAAAGGGACACAATTCAAAAAAATTATGACCAGGTTCTAAAGATAACCTATGCTTCATCGGAGAATCCATGACTCGACTAGCCTCCCAATGAACATCGTCTTCTCCCCATGAATGCGGTGAATCTTAGAAACAAGAGCATAAGAAGCATGAGACGGGTAACAATCATCCCTCAGTTTAGGAATCACAGTACAAGGTAATTATTCTAAAGCCTCCACCCGAAGCAATTTATAGGCCACAGAACACTGACCTTGGAAGCATGACCAAAATAAGAAATCACCCTTGTCATCACTAAGGACACCTCCACAAGAAGCAAACAATCCAAACTAAGCCAATGTATGATGTGATATATAAATAACACATACAAGATAACCACATTTGGTATATGAAAATATAAATAAATAGTATATACAATTTAACCTATTTAAGATCTAAATTTCCGTTCAGAAATTTGACCAATGTACCCACATCAGATTCCCACAGAAAAAAATAAATCTGAAATTCATCGAAACACCCCTCATAAACTGACAAATGCACACGTCTCTGACCATAAAACTGTAACATTAACAGTAAAAAAGAAGCAACATAAAACAAATCTATGAATTGATCACCATCGCCAATGACCATGTTTACTTCTGTCAGTGACTCAGCAGAGAAGAATCCTTATCCAGACGAGGCGTGTTTCCAATAGCACAATACTCAACTCAGGTCTCCACTGCACGTGGCAAGTTGGGAAGAACAAGAGGTAAATCATCAATCCAGTCACCATAAATACGATTGGTCTTGCTGAATTTCAACTTAAGTAACCGCTTCTTCTTAGCCTGCTCATCTTCCTTTTCCACAAGTTGACTTGCAGGGAAGGTGGCAGGTGCATCATTAGCAAAAACTGATAAGGAATTTGGTAAAGTTGGAACCATAGTTTTTGTTGAATTTGCTATGGCAACTGCAGCTTCAATGCCTCCACCAGGAATTTGTAACTCTAATTTGCAAGACAAACAATACTTCATTAGTCAGAAGAAGTTACATGGAAACAATCAGTTTCAATTGCTATAATCATGTAATCTTTCTTCACAATATGCACATATAAGTTATCACACGCAAACACCAAGTAGTTAGACATCAAATTTATAAGCAATCATCAGCATAAACCAAAATGAAAAGGGGATTTTGAAAAGAACATATTATAATAGTTGATTATTCGTGATTGCATGCAAGGCAATGTATCAATCATACGATATGAATGAAAGATAAAAGCTGCCAAGTAGTTTATGGCCCCGCAGTCCCACCGTCCAATCACTTTGGTGCGGGAATTACCGATCACCTACCAGGTATGAATATGTGACCACAATACCCAACAATATAAGGCACAACTTCATAGTCGATTACAAAAAGGAATTTTTTTGCCAATTACTCCAAACTACTACAGATTTCAGTCAAGCAACAAGTGTACAGCTGTGAAAAGTAGTTTTAAGTTTTAACACATACAATAGTGGCCATCCGTTAGAAAATGGAGTTGATTTACTTACTATTTTAATTTTATGAAAATCTTGATATTTCTATCAATTAAAAATTCCTATCAATAGGGTAGATGGGCAAATGCAGAATTTCACTCAAGCAGTGTTGTTAAATAACAGCAGCTAAAGTAGTGATATAACGCTATAATGCAGTGGAATTGGGATAAAATGCTTTCGTTCTGTGCTACGCTATTTAGTACAAAATGTTGTCAAATAGCGACTATGCAGTGGCGCTGTATCCTGTTTAACAATCCACTACTTTCTGCTATCCGCCATTGACAACACTGTATTCAAGTTATATGTAAACCATAGATAAAGCAATGTTATCGATAGCAGACGGCGGAATATGGCACCCAGCCAAAATCCTCCATATAAACATAGCAGCATGTCACAAAATCCCTGTGTCATGGCACTGCTATGGCGGAAATTTGGCAACACAAACAGGGGTTGTGTTAACCAGTGTCCCGGGGCACTAGTTAAGAAAGTTAAAAATAGAAATTTTTTATTAAAGACAACAACTTTTTGACTTTTCTAAAGTGGAACATTCCCCTTTTCATCATTTCCCAATGCAAAGTTTCCATATTAATCTCCTGGGCACTAGTTAACATTTCCCCACAAATAAACTAATCATTAATCATAGTATCATACAGACAAGTAGGGGTGGGTAAAAAAACCAAAAAACCGAACCGAACTGCTGAATCCAACCGAACCAAAAAATGCATGGTATCTCCATCTTTCACAAATTGGCCACAGTGGCTGTTAAAAAATCCGCTATGTCACCACCATGACCGATATTTGACAACACGATTTATGAACAAAATATTAGACACAACAACAAAAATAACACACATTCAAACACTGAAATTTGTACATCATCATATAACAGAAAATGACCTTCTACACATAATCAAGAAAATCAATAAACATTTCTTATATAATCAATATGAGTTATTATTACCTGGTTCTCCATGAGCAAAGAGACAACCTTCTCCAAAGGGACAGCTTCCTGCATGCTGCCACTTGAGACAGAGTTTAGTCTTCCAATTCCAATAAGTTCCAATGCTTATTGCAGAGCACTCTCTTGTTTTCAAAGAACCATCCTGCCAATTTGGTGGTGGCTGTCTTAACTCATGTAGCCCATGAGCAAAGTTGCAATTTTGAGCGTTCCTACAAGCACCAAACCTGAACTTACTACAAATACGAGTCTTAAAGAGAATGTGGCTCTGAATCATCACATTGAAATGATTGTTTTGAGAATCTCTTGGCCTCTTGAAGGAATGTGGTTCAAAGTGTTGGTTGTTCATTGATGTAGCAAATTGCGGCGGTGACATGGAATATCGTCTAGAAAGGCAAAAGATTTTGATGAAGCTCGGTGAAAGTTTGAGTGTTTACGGACTAAGAAATTTTAGAACTAAATCGATGAGTTGTGTGAAGTTTCAAATAGTGACATGCAATGTATGAATTTTCATAAAAGTTTGGTTTTTATCTTCAGGGGTTGAATGCTGGTTGAAAAGAGACAAGAATATATAGTGAGTGAGGCAGGGACAAGGTTTAAGAATTTTTCTTCTTCTTCTAGGTTAAAAAGTTTAAGGTTTTTCAGTTGGGACCACAAAGTCATGCCTCCACAATACTCACACAATCTTGAATTCTCATCATCAACTAATCAGTAAACCTAACGATCCCCTTCATCAAAATAAATGGATCATGTAATTTGAAGAGACATAGATGGGTCCTGCTATTGTTTATTATTTTATATATTTTTAAAACTTTTTTATGTTTTTTTTTTCTCAAATGAAAGTAATTGAGATAATCACAAATGAAGAGGATATTACATCAAACATTTACAGCTTACGAAAATGATTGTTCATAAACTAAAAGCAACATTCACGTTCAAATCTCTTGTTCATTTTTAGTTTAGTTTGTTTTATGGTAAACAGACATTATTAGCCTTTGTTTTAAGTTTATTATTCTTAGTTCGATTATGTTGTATGAATTTATTTAATTTCGGGATGAATGTATTTGTATTTGATGTAGTGTGAATTTATTTCATTTAAATGTAGTATGAATGCATCACGAGGTTTGTTGAAAAACAAAGAGCAAGGAATAATTTATTTGATGGATGTATTGATGACATACTATTAATTTGATGGTTGTATTGCGAAGTTGTTTATAAAACAAAGAGCATTTCCTAAAAAAAAAAAAAGAGCATGTAATAATTTGTTTGAGTATGCAATATTGAAAATTGCATATGAAGTTGATTGAAACATAGCAAATCTATAATCCGACAGAATCAAAATATTGATTTATTTATATTAGTTGTATTTTCAAACAAACCAATCAATCAAATTAAACCATATAATTTAGTTCAATCCCACTTTTGAAGAACACTAAAAACCAATTCGTTACCAAGCCTATTACGTTTAGCTTCGATAAGTGTTTTGGTTGAATTTTAAGTAATACAGGGAGTCTCTTTAGAAATTACTCATCCCCATTCATTCAATTCAAAAATGAAGTTTTTGTTTTGGGCCCATCAAGCCCATACGAATAAGTTTCAACACAAACGCCGTAAAAAAAAAAAAAAAGTCGTGCCGCAAAACCACAGAGAAACGAAGCTAGGGTTTATCTCTCACAATCAAAATCGAACTCCATTTTCCGCTCAAATTTTCATCTCAGGCGAAAATGGAGCAAGAACCAGCAACGGAGCAGGAATCAACCACACTCGGAAAACGAAGTGAACCGGAACCGGTGTCCGCCGCCGACGGCGGCGACACTTCTTCACAACCAAAAAAATGTCGCAGTTCAGAACGCACCTGCGTTCACGAAGTAGCAGTTCCAATCAATTACACCTCAACGAAAGACGAATCACTTCACGGAACACTCTCTAACCCTCTCCACAACGGTACCATGGCTAAAACCTACCCTTTCACACTTGATCCATTTCAACAAGTATCAATAGCGTGTCTCGAACGAAAAGAATCTGTTTTAGTCTCTGCTCATACCTCCGCCGGAAAAACTGCCATTGCAGAATATGCAATTGCAATGTCGTTTAGAGATAAACAGAGAGTAATTTATACTTCACCGTTGAAAGCTTTGAGTAATCAGAAATATAGAGAATTGAGTCAGGAATTTACAGATGTAGGGTTGATGACTGGTGATGTTACGCTTTCTCCGAATGCGACATGTCTTGTTATGACTACGGAGATTCTTCGGGGAATGTTGTACCGTGGTTCTGAAGTTTTGAAGGAAGTTGCTTGGGTCATATTTGATGAAATTCATTATATGAAGGATCGTGAAAGGGGTGTTGTATGGGAAGAAAGCATTATATTTTTACCACCTGCTATTAAGATGGTTTTTCTCTCTGCCACTATGTCGAATGCCACAGAGTTTGCGGAGTGGATTTGTAATATACATAAACAACCTTGTCACGTAGTTTACACTGATTTCAGACCGACGCCATTGCAGCATTATGTTTTTCCAATTGGTGGGAGTGGATTGTATTTGGTTGTTGATGAGAATGAACAGTTTAGAGAAGATAATTTTCTTAAGGTGGAGGATACTTTTGTTAAGCAGAAACTTGGTGAAGGGAAGGGTGGTAAATCGAATGGAAGATTTGGAAAAGGTGGTTCTGCTTCTGGTGGGTCTGATATATACAAGATTGTTAAGGTCTGTTACTTTTGCCCTTCTGTATGGCGTTAGTGTTCGATCAAATTATAGTTTTTTTTTTTTGTAGAACTGGTTGTGTTTTCCTTAATTTTGTTTATTATTTATTGGTTTACTTTGCCGAGGATCTTGTTTATTTTGATGGAAAACTTGCTTATTGAATATTAAATTGTTGCGACATATTGGCAGATTCTTAAGATAATGATATCATAAATGGTGTAGTGTCCTCGTAGAGCTTGTTGTCTGAATGTTGCATGGGTATTTCGGTCAATATATCTTTCACATGCCCTGGCTTTTGTTGAAAACCATCATTAATATCATATGCATGAATGCTCTGGCTTTTGTTGAAAACCCGTTAATATCATATGCATATATTGAATGTAAGGAATCAATTAGTGTTAGGAAAATTAAGATAAACTTTTTCCTGGTACAAAATGCGGTTATTTATAATTTTTTCCACTTCTCTGTTCGGAGAAGACAAACTTGTGTTGGTAGAGAGCTGCCACCAATTCTTTAACCCGAAAACTCTGCATTCAGGATTCATGAAAATAGAAGCTTTTCCTTGGACGAGTTAATTGGCAGTATAATATTAGTTTAGTACGTGGACCTTATGTGGTTAATTGTTGAGTTCTTGATTCATTTATATTTGGTAAAGGACTAAATATTATTGGAAGGTAGAGAGAAATGGGTGGGTATAGACCATGGCAGTCAAAATAGCGGGTCAACGCGTGAGATCGTGTGATTCTGCTATTTTGGTAGGTCTTGCCGAGTTCCAGCATGGGAAGAATCACAAATTGGTCGGAGCGGCTGGGTCTGCCGTGTAAGGTTGTAAAAATGGTACATGTCAGCCCATTCTTTTGATGCTGTGCAGAGTTGTGGTTGACAGGTCGGGTCCATGATCCGTAAAAACGACGCTGACATTAAAAACCCTCAAATACCACATTTAGAACGCATGAACAGTTCTGATTGTCAGTTTCTAACCCACAAAACTCATTACGAATTTGCTTTGTTTTTTATTTTTTCAATAAGTAATAATTGTTAATCTGATTTGCAAAAGTCAGACATATAAGCACGATAACAATAATAATAAAAGAAAACATACTATGCTATATTATTTTTTAATTTGTAAGTATAATTTTTTTTGTTGATTGATCAAGTAATCTTGGTATTTTGAAGTGTTTTTTCCACTTCTACAATTTAATTCTTATGCATGCACTTGAATTTATATGCATAACTTATCGAAAAATGTGGTGCAAGTCCTTGAACCAGTTTGATCTTGTTTTGGTAGAAGTAAAGCCAAAGCATTAGGCAATGTGCAATGTTTGATATACTTTGGTGCATTTGATTTAGAGAGGAATTTAATTCTTGCACTTTTGAGGATATCTAGTATCTACAAATAAAAAGTTGCATTTGGATATGATTAGGCACTAGGCATATGATATGTCTAGGAATGTGTAAAGCTCATGGTCATGGCTTTTTTAAAAGAGTGTTCTTTGCACATATGTTGACGAATCGGGTAGTTTTATTACACTGATGATGTTTATTGTTTGTGGGTGTACACTTCTACTCTACTTTTTGAAGATTTTTTTATCCTCCACACTATTTTATTGCTCTTTATTTTAGTTGGTATATTTCTTAATTTTCAGATGATCATGGAAAGGAAATTCCAACCTGTTATCATCTTTAGCTTCAGTAGGAGAGAGTGTGAGCAGCATGCAATGTCTATGTCTAAACTTGACTTCAATTCCCAAGAGGAAAAGGATACAGTGGAACACGTTTTTCAGAATGCAATGCTCTGTTTGAATGAAGAAGACCGAAGCTTACCTGCTATCGAGTTGATGTTGCCACTTCTTCAGCGAGGAATTGCTGTTCATCATTCTGGCCTTCTTCCTGTCATCAAAGAATTGGTTGAGCTTCTTTTTCAGGAAGGTCTTGTAAAGGCCCTCTTTGCTACTGAGACGGTAAGATTTTATCAAGCTTCTGATTTTTTTTTTTAAATTCTTGATAATATATTTTTGAAAGGATTCTTAGATGCGCTTTTCTACAGTTTGCAATGGGTTTAAATATGCCGGCAAAGACTGTCGTATTCACTGCTGTAAAGAAGTGGGATGGTGATAGTCACCGTTATATTGGATCTGGTGAATATATACAGGTGAGCGATGCTTTATTTTTTTGGTGGTGGTGATTGAAATCTTAATCATTCTATCGACGTATCACTATTCCTACTCACAATTAATGATATGTACCTTTAGATGAGTGGAAGGGCTGGGCGTCGTGGCAAAGATGAGCGTGGGATCTGTATCATAATGATTGATGAGCAGGTGAGTGTATTGCTAGTCATTTTTGTTTTCTGTACCTCCGATGCAGCATAATGAAATATAACACACACCCATGATAATAGTTAGTTTTGTGTAAGGTATTTTAACTCTTTCAAGATTATGATAGACCCGAAGAACAAGGAGATTTCCTGCTCCGTTACCAATAGCATGTAATTATTTGTTTTTTGTCGTTCTGTTTTCCCTTCATATGCGTGCGTATGAACAGAATCTGTAAATTAGGCTTTCAAAAGCATTTTTTTTAATAATATATTGTACATTTATTTGTGTGTGCTTGAAAATTCGGCTGTTTATTTGTACTTTATGTAATAACTCTTGTTGGTTTTCTTGGTAATTCCTTTTTTCACGCGGTATGGCTGTAAAAGTTAGCTGCTTTATATCGTGTTCACATTCTATTCTTAGTTATATTGGTACGACAAAGTCTCTTGTTTGACTCTTGATAAAAAAAAAGTCTCTTGTTTGACTTTGGATGGGAAACTAAAACTAATTGATTTTGCAATAATAAGCTCAATTATTATTATCTGATTATTTTGCACAGATGGAAATGAATAACCTCAAAGACATGGTTCTGGGTAAACCTGCTCCTTTAGTTAGTACATTCAGGCTTAGCTACTACTCAATTTTAAATTTGATGAGTCGAGCAGAAGGCCAGTTCACTGCGGAGCACGTGATAAGAAATTCATTTCATCAATTTCAATATGAAAAGGTTTGTACGCAACCATTTCCTTCAAAACCTGATTTGTTTTTGTGCACTGTGATGTTTAACTTGTGTACTCGTTACTCAATTCAGACCTTACCTGATGTGGGAAAAAGGGTGTCTATGCTGGAGCAGGAAGTAGCCTTGCTTGATGCTGCAGGGGAGGTAGTCTTTATTCCTGGGCCATCTGTTTTGTTTTGTTAATTATATTTTCTGTGGATTTTTATATATTGATATTTGATTTACTATTTGCTATTATTCATTATTGTGTAGGCTGAAGTATCGGAATATCATAAGCTGAAATTGGACTTAGCTCAGCTCGAGAAGAAGATGATGTCACAAATAATTAGACCTGAAATGATTCTTTATTTTCTTGTCCCTGGTCGACTGGTAAGTGATAGTTATCAATTATCTTGGTGTGGAATTAAGTTTGGATTTTTTTTGCGTCTCTAATTAATCCTGAGCATCAGCATGCAAATGAGTTTATGTAAGTTATCATAAATTCATCCATATGTATGTGTGTGTAGGTATTAATTGTCAAAAACAAGCTCTGCATGCATTAAGCGTCAATTATTTCGTACACTGCTGTGCACAATTTTTAATATCTATTTTTAGGTTCTACTGTGTTTAATTTCTCTTCTGTTTTTTTTTTTTTTATAAATCAAACATCACTGAAATAGATTGTCTTCTTAATCTTGCAGATTAAAGTAAGAGAAGGTGGGACAGATTGGGGCTGGGGTGTTGTAGTCAATGTTGTTAAGAAACCTGTTGGTGGTTATATAGTTGACACTTTACTTCATTGTTCACCTGGTTCAAACGAAAACAGTATACGACCAAAACCATGTCCACCCCGCCCTGGAGAGAAAGGTGAAATGCATGTGGTAAGCTGCCATTTTGACCGTCATGCTACTTCTTCAGGGCTTTGTTTTGTCACTCACTTCACTTTACTTATCCAAAACACTGTTCATTCCCTTGACTACTTCCTTTTGCAATAGGTCCCTGTTCAATTACCATTAATCTCTGCCCTTAGTAAACTAAGGATATATGTACCTCCTGATCTCCGTCCCTTGGAGGCTCGGCAAAGCATACTCCTTGCTGTTCAGGAGCTGGGCAATCGTTTTCCTCAAGGTCTTCCAAAGCTTAACCCTGTAAAGGTAAAATTTTCCATACTCAGCTATCATAAATTGTGGTATGTTCACTACTTATGCTATCAAAATTAAGGGGTGGCTGTTCTAGGCTCTTTAATGTTTCACATGATAATGGAGACATGATTTTTATGTAAACTGTATGGCAAAAGCTGTAGCAAATTTATTGGTCTCCAACATTGTATCTTCCCAATATTTGGGCATGTTTTAAAGTTTGCATTGCATAGTCAAAGCCTTGAACTGCTTTTATGCATAATATTTTTCCCTCTTCGTCAATCTTATAACTTCTCCATCTCATTGTCTTACTTTTTAGCGAGGAAGATTATTTTAGCACATGCTCACAGCTGAGTTTTAGTCAGATCATAAACAGAATTGCACCATTACTTATGTATTATTCCATAACTAAATTTCCAGGACATGGATGTTCGAGATTCAGAGATAGTTGAACTTGTCAATCAAATAGAGGAACTTGAGAAAAAGTTGTTTGATCATCCTATGCATAAGGTTTGCTAAAATGAATCTGGCCCATATCCTCTATATATAAATGTGATGTTATTGGTCTTTGGTTTGAATGTTTCCATAACACTTTGCTGTAAGTTAGATTCAAGATGTGGATCAAATTAAGTGCTTTGAGAGGAAAGCTGAAGTGAATCATGAAATTCAACAACTGAAGGCAAAAATGCGGGACTCCCAGGTATTAACTTTGCCTAGGCCTCATTATTTACTACATTTTACTATTAAGCTAACTAGGAGTTGAAGTTTGGAACTGAATGGGAGCCAAGACAGTATGTGTTCTGCTATGCATTATATATATATATATATATATATTCCTATATGACCAAATGTGAATAATTAACAACTTAACATTTGATGGGAGGCTAATATGATAATTTTATCCATGACAAATGTTCGAGCGCATCATTATTCATACTTGAATGTTGACAATCAATATCTGTACTCCTTAATTTATTTTTCTAAACTGTTGCATGATTCCATGATTGTTTTGATGGACTTACTAGTTATTGGGGAAAATTGTCAATGTTTCAGCTGCAAAAATTTCGGGAAGAACTTAAGAATCGCTCGCGAGTCTTAAAGAAGCTTGGTCATATTGATTCTGATAGTGTAGTTCAGTTGAAAGGAAGGGCAGCCTGCTTGATTGACACAGGCGATGAACTCCTTGTCACCGAATTAATGTTTAATGGTGAATCAATACGCGTTTGTTTGTTGTTTTTTTGTATGGTTTGCGGTTTGTGTTACATAATCTGATTTTTTTCTTCTTTTATTCATTTTCCCTTCCCCATTAGGCACTTTTAATGATCTTGACCATCATCAAGTTGCTGCCCTTGCAAGTTGTTTTATACCAATAGAAAAATCATCTGAGCAGATACAACTGAGATCAGAGCTTGCGAGACCTCTACAACAGCTTCAAGACAGTGCGAGAAGGATAGCAGAGGTGTTCTATCATTTAACTTAATATTTCTTGTGAATTTGTGAATTAAATTATAAATGGGATTACTCTATGGTTACAGATAGAGCATGAATGCAAATTGGAGGTAAATGTGAATGAGTATGTCGAATCAACAGTAAGGCCATTCTTGATGGATGTAATATACTCTTGGTCAAAGGTTCGTAATATCATATTTTTGACTTGAATGCCTTGTCCACTTTTAAGTTGTTTACTTGATTTCTTGGGTGAAGTTTCTATTCCTGGATGAGTTCTTCATATTCTTGAATCAGTCTCTAGAGTAGAGCTTCTTCTATACCACATGTCTGGGTTGACTAGTTCAAAACTAGAAATTACATAGATTGCTATTAGAATTATGAGAAACATCTGGAATAATTTAGTAGTACATGGTTTGATTGTTAGCTGTTTGAATTGGAAGTTGGGGATTGTAGTTGGTCATCTTGCTGCTTTAGTCAAAGCAAAATAAAGAATAGATGGGAAACTTAGCATTTCCTTAAAGTTTGAATACAAGTTTGAGAAGAGTTAGCTTAAGCAAATACAGCCTTTGACATTCCAGGTAGAAGAAGATAAAAGGATTGAGGGTAATTAGATATTTTCTTATTCAATTGTCATACTAAAATCATCCCTTGAGCATGCCCTTATATATAATAAATAGAAAAAAATGAATTATCAAAATTTGTGAAATGTAGTCATTTGTGTTGGTTGCCATGGTTTTTACATGTGGTAGACACATAGCAACATGTGCCAGAGCCTCTAACCAATTATGGAGATTATTTTGCTTCGTATTGTACGGAATCAAAGCTCATGCTTAGAAGATAAAGAACTACTTACAGTATGCATGCATACACACTGGCCTGTCGCTGAAATATCATATAACCATATACACTTTAAGCTCCTAAACACACACACACGGTCTGTTACTCTTGATTCATTACCAAGTAATCTTCAAAATAGACTCCTCTGTGTTGATTGTGATACTAAATTTCATTTTAGATTTCATAGACACATGTAGACATCCTAGACGCAGGATATATGCAAACCTGGGTTCATGAGTGGATGAAAATAAGCGGTTATTTGTACTGGTTTGTACGTTTATATTAACCACTTGTCTCTTGTTTCTTATTTTTCTCCTAGGGATCAAGTTTTGCTGATGTTACTCAAATGACTGACATCTTCGAGGGGAGTATCATTAGGGCAGCCAGAAGGCTTGATGAGTTTTTGAATCAGGTAGCCACATGGTTTTATTTTCGATGGTTTATTTTCCCTGTAATTTCACGTTGCAAAATGCAAATACACCCTTCTATGAATATAAATTAGAAAAGAGCTAGTAAATGTTGTTGATTTGTACCAGTGTTTAGGGATTCAGAGAAAAGCTGAATAGAAACCATAGATCCGAATTATTATCCCTTGATAATCTGAGCTCTACAAGTATTGCTGTATATGATCATTTTTTAGCATTGCGGTTACATTACTGATTATAGCTGACAGCTGTAACTGAAGTAAATTACTGATTATAATTAGTTATAGCTGTTTGACCTAAGTAAGCTAAAGGACATAAGAGAAAATAGAAGATATTGAAAAGTAAACTTTAAGCTATTGAGAAATCATATCCTCATAATTTGGGTGGTTTGGTTAAAAATGACTCATTAAAAGTGATATTCTGAACATTTACAATTTATGTTAGATTTTATAACTTTATGTATGTAATGTTTGATATAAGCTTGAAGTTTGAGGTGTTTAATTGCTAAATTAGAAAGTGTATGGATTAAAGTAGCCGTTGTTTGTATTTCAGTAATTATGTTTACCATTGGAAAATTCTTCGTTTTTCCTCCTTGTTAAAAGTTATCTCTATAAGATATTTTAGGTCTAATTAATTGTTTGGTGAAAACATGTATATAATTCAGTTTACATGAGTGTTTAGAGCTGTGATCTGTGATGATCATCTTTGCCTCTTTCCAGTTGCATGCTGCTGCTGATGCAGTTGGAGAAGCTGACTTGGAGAAGAAATTTGCAGCAGCGAGTGAAAGCCTTCGACGGGGTATTATTTTTGCAAATTCTCTGTATCTGTGACTTGTTCTCCTGCAGACTATTCGGAATGTTCTTGGTTACTCTGGCTGGTGGGGCGTCTTCTACCTTCACATCCCATCCGGTGCGCTCAATTCCTTTTCGAGTTTTTACTTGTAATGGTATGTGCAATGGACAAAATCGTTGTGGCATAACATCTACAAATTGAAGCTTCTAGTTTTCATGGTGAAAACTACATTGGAACGTGAAAAAAGGCTGGCCACCGCTGATCCAAACCACCTCTAAATATTTTTGTACAATTTATATGCTCACAGTATGGGAGTTGTTGTAGACTGTAGAATGATAGATGACCTAGTGTAGTATAAATCATTAGGTCCGTTAATTAATTCAGACCGGTTTCATATTTCTCCTGTACGTCTACCTTCAGAACCCTTTGTCTGCATTGGGGCTTGAGGAGTGAGTGGAGTAGCAATGAAATTACTTTAAAAGGTAGTCGTTAATATGCGGATGAGTCATCCTGCCTTGAACATCTCCAAAGCAAATTTTGTTCTACTGTTATTTATTTTCGTTATCATTTGAATGATTGGTTTTGTTGAACTTAGAATAGGGGATGCCAATTGGAATCAGAGGCATGGTAAAAATTGCATTTGACTTGTGAGTATATGATATGATAATGTGCACATGGAACTTCTCGGCAGAAGATACATGTACTTTAATATCCTCTCTGCACCTGCATAACAATACATATTTCATTATTTTCCTTCAAAAAATTAATACATAATTCGTTATTTATTATTTTATCTATATTATTTTGCATGCTAGCTTGATTGTATGATTGTTTTATCGTGATTGGTTATAATTACTTTTGAAATATACCACAATCAAATATTTAATTGATTTAACTTATATCGTTCTTATTATAGCTTCAAATCACTTGGGTGTGGCGGAGAGTTTTACGTTCCGATCTAAGTTTTATGGGTGGATTTTAGTCGTATAGTTAGGTTTAAAACTTACTCTTTTTTCACTTAGCTTTTGTTTGACAAGCTGCTGTAAGTTTTCGATGAGATCTTTAATTTGAATAATATTCAAAAAAAAATAAAGAATTTATTCGAAAATAAAAATGATAACATTTTTAAAGATCAGATAAGTTTTACAGCGTGAATCCTTGATTCCAAATATTAAATTTTTTGGATAGATAGATGATTGTGGTGTGTTATTTGGTAGACGGGTTATTAGGTAGAGCCATCCAGGTGTCGAAGACTTTAAATTTTATGACGCACTGTCAATTTCATATTTAATCCTAAATAATATTAAATATCTTTTTAATCTCATAAAATTAGTGATTTTCAATTTTAATTTCTATAATTCCTCGAAAAAAAAAATCAACTTTTAGACTAGAATATTTATCGCCAATAGATTCGGTCCCCAAATTCCATCATATTTCCAAATTGCCCAAATTGTATTCCTTAGGTGTTCTCCATAAGATCATGTTCATGCAATGATTTTGAAGAAATTGGAAATTTTATATAATAATAATTACACTTCAGAAACAATCCATGTTATTAAAAAACAAAACTACATGACATGTGTCACGGGGACTTCCATTAACCACGTAGGTTGAGATTTTATGGCATGTACAAAATAATGTTGAAGATAATAATTTTAGAAACTCGGAAAAAAAATAGGGACTAAAAATAAAAGGACTAAAATCTTATGAATTGTATAATTTTTCTGTCATTTTATGTGTCATCCCCTTATTCCTGATGTGGATCTAAGATGACATAAGTTTTTCTGTCATTTTATGCATGGTAGGCTTCCTGCTAATAAGCAATATGCCAATTGGTGTGTAGTTTGGAGGAAGAATTTATCATCACATCTTGAGAGCATGTCCTTTGGTCCCTACAACTAAGAATGATCTTGTGGAAGAAAGCTTCTTTAATTTGTGACTTAAACTATTGGTCATAAGAGGTACCTTCACAAGTTCTTAGTTTAGCTTCAAATGTGTTATTTGACTTGAAAATGGAAAAATCAATGTGTGAGATTATCACAATACTGTAGTTTCCTTCAACTTCTTCATGTGCAGTTGAAAGAGTGGCAAGAGATAAAATGGTCCTCTCCAGATGAATTAGAGTTAACATTGATTGTGTTGTTGGCTGTTGTGGCATCCTTCATGTAGATGATGGTCATTTTATTTATGGTTTCTACAAATAAGTAGATTTCTCATATGCCACTCCTATATAGTCGAGCTTCAGGATGTGCTTACAAAGAGTTTATACTAGCACAGTAAAAGACTATAATTTGGCGAGCTTCACATAAACCGTAAAGTTATGGTGGATTATTTAAAGGGAAATGCTAACAGGTCTTCTCGAAACATTAGATAAGAAAACTAATATAGAAATATATGTATTGAAAAATAGTTGTGTATTTAACATGGTATTACTAATTAATGCTGCAGAGACACCTGTCAAGAAATTCATAAATATAAATTTTGCCTTGAAAATATAAGTTGATAATTTTGATCAAATAATAATCATACATTTTTTTTATATTAAAATTTACTTATTTTAATTGTTTAACTAATATCTCTGCAACATTATTTCATATTATGGCTTAAGAGGGTCTCTTCTCTCCTACTCATTTAATAGCCTTTTTTATGGCTCAAGCCTTCAACCCCTTTATTTATAAAAATATAACAATGATATTTAACCTTAGATTTTATTTTAATGAAAAACCAGCTGGTTTGTATAAATCAAGAAATAGATATACGTTTTGATCATAGGATCCAAATAAGGTATTTTAGCATTGAATGAAGGGCTGAGATTAAAAAGAAATAAGGGCTAAGTTGCTGAGGTTCCAAAGAGGCAAAATCCATTATTATTATGGGTTGTTGTTAGATTTAGATTTGGACGGAGGTTTCAACTCAGCCCTCGTTTCCATCGACACCAATATACTTACTAACTAAATCACACTTTCTAAAACTCCATTCCAACACATTTTCATTCACTATCATATTGGTATTGGTATTGGTATTGGTATTGGTAGGTATGAATCTTCAACTACTCACTTTTTCATCATCATCATTCTCTCTTTATTTTCAATCACATTCACTATCTCTGCTAAATTACAGAAACAATTATATTATGGAGGCAACAATGTCCGCAGCCTGCAACTCTCTCACCTCACCATCCATCGTCACAGTAGTAACTCACAATTACTTCATCTATTAATTATCATTCATTATTATTATTATTATTATTCCATTAATTAATCACTTTCATTTCTGAATCTGATTCATCCAAGGGTTTATTTGCGGCGAGAGGAGGAGGATTGAACAAGTATTCACATTCTCAGTGCACTTTCTTGACCGGAACGAACAAGCTGAAGTTTCCGAGGCAAACTACTCAACCTTGTAAACAACGCCAAACGCGTCATTGCGGTGCGCTTCGTGCTACTTGTCGTCTTGAGAAGATTTTGGTTGCCAATCGTGGCGAGATTGCTGTTCGTGTTATTCGTACTGCTCATGAATTGGGGATTCCTTGTGTTGCTGTTTATTCCACCATTGATAAAGATGCTCTTCATGTTAAATTGGCTGATGAATCTGTTTGTATTGGTGAAGCTCCCAGTAACCAATCGTACGTACTAACTAACTTATTCACTTCCGTTCCTAATCCATGCACAATATCACATTTTTGTTATAATTTCTTTTTTTCTCTGTGCAGGTATTTAGTGATCCCAAATGTTCTTGCTGCTGCTACCAGTCGCCAATGCACAATGTTGCATCCTGGATATGGTTTTCTTGCGGAGAATGCTGTTTTTGTTGACATGTGTAGAGACCATGGAATCAATTTTATTGGACCTAACGTGAGTGGACTAAACTCTGCATCTTGTACAATACTGCCTTTGTTTGGTTTATTTCTTGCGACTACCCTAGTTTAAGGGATTTACATTGTGAGTTTATATTATGACATTCACTTTCAAATTTTTGATTTAACGAGACTTATTCAAACTATTCTTTATTAAATCTTAAAACTAGCTTGAACCACATGAATTCAACTTCCAGTCACTAAGTCATCAATGCATCAAAATGATATTAGTTTATATTTTATAAACATGGTGTTATTGTATGATGGGGATTTCTGTTTATCCTCGATGATTGCAGAAAACAAAAATTTCTAGCTACTAGCTGGTAAGAAATTTTTGTTGGAGTGTGGCATGACTAAAATGATAGTATTGTTAACACGTATGCAGAAAACGAACTTGCGAAGTTATGTTTAATTTTCTGCTGTCATGATTGTTTTGTTCATAAAGTTCTCAAATATTTCCCCTTCAAATTATTTGGTAAAACTGAAAATTTAGCCAAACCTTTCAGTCTGACAGTATTCGGGTTATGGGTGACAAAGCAACTGCAAGAGAAACAATGAAGAAAGCAAATGTTCCTACTGTTCCAGGAAGTGAGGGGCTTTTGAAGGTATAACATTAGACACTGGTAGTATTGATAGCATCAGATGATCAATAAAAATTTGGAAGTAAATTTCAGATTCCATGACATCAGTTTACTTATAAGAATTCATTATTTGACAGACCACTGAAGAAGCTATCAAACTGGCACACGAGATTGGTTTCCCTGTGATGATCAAGGTAGATTGGCTTATAGTTCTGTATCTGCACCGCTTACTGCATTTTTGGTTAATTGGTTTCCCTTGTGCCTATTTGAATTGAATTCCAATTTTTCTGGTTGACATTTGCTCACGCTAACATTATGTACTCTTAAATCCAATAATGTATATACCCGTGTCTGTGTGCTTCCTCCAAAGCACAACCTACTACATTTTTGTTTTTCTGTCCCTTAATCGGTAGAAATATACGTGGGATGATGAATCTTATTTGAAAATAAATTTTTATATTGAAAATTTTAAATTTCTTGTGTACATATAAGTGATGTATGACCCTTGAAATGTTTTTATCATTTGGAACTGGAAAGTTTTTGTTCTATTGCAGGCTACTTAACTTACTACCATACTCATATTATTATGTTTGTGATACATTTAAACGAATATGTATTGGTTTCTATTATAGTCTTATGATTCATATATGCATTCGTTTCTTCTTCTTCTTTTTTTTTTTGCTAACCCACCGTAATAGGATCTTTGACACCAGCAGGTGCCCAAAGGTATCCCCACGGCTTAGGCCAATTATGGGATTAATCCTTGAGTCAGTGGTTGTTTTTTATTTTTATCAGGGCTGGGGAATATGCATTACTTTCTAATACAGTCTTTTACGATTTGTTTGGCTGCTTACTTAAACCAGTTGAATGGACCATGTAATGTTCATGTGCAAAGTTTCCCTTTGCCAATTTATGTGGACTGACAAACATATGGTGTTTCTCAGGCAACCGCAGGTGGTGGAGGACGTGGCATGCGTCTTGCTAAAGAACCTAAAGAGTTTGTGAAGTTATTGCAGGTATTTGTTGCTGTGTGGTAGATTTTGTTCCATAGTCTGTATTATATCGCAGTTTTTTATTTATCTGTTTAAAATCAAATGGAATAGCCATATGCAAACGATAAAAAGGGTAACCTGAACTCAAATTAATATTAATATAGAAGCCATAGCTGTCAAATCTACCTATAATCAGATTTAAGCAAAAATATTAAGGAAGCAAGAAATGCTTATGCCCTGAGTTTTTTTTTTATTGATTTACTTGGGGCCAACAAGTAGAAGAAGGTTTCTTGCGGTTTCAATGCAACAATAATTGCTATGCGATGAATACATATCTGTAGCAGAAGAAATTTTAGGGCCAGACCTTCACAATAGATTCTGATTGAAGGGATGGTGTTATTGTGATTGTAAATAGTTCTAGAGTTTATCCCATTGATGAGGAATATGTGCGTGTGCGTGTGTGTGTGTGCGCCTTTTTGGTAAAAGTTTTCAATTTGATTTCTTCACAGCAAGCTAAGAGTGAGGCAGCTGCTGCATTTGGAAATGATGGGGTTTATTTGGAGAAGTACATTCAAAACCCAAGGCACATTGAATTCCAGGTAATGTTTGACTGTAGCCCTATTCCCTTCTGAAATCTGCAATTTCACTGTAGCCTGGGGATTACATGAATCCTCGAGGGAATTATATCTATAGAGATTGTGGATCCGAAGGAAACATTCAATGTAGGATTGTTCAAAAAGACGACCTCAAACTTCTCATCAATGCAAAAATTGGTTGCTTGCGTCAAATGCGAATGTCCTGTCTGTCTACCTTCGAAGCTCTGAAATAGAATTTCAACTGTGCTCATTGATTGCATCATTTAATTTTGTTAACTAAATGTATTCAATAACGAAAAAGATA
>Ga0315913_1001994_pt1 | contig 23407 bp, 17 predicted proteins | sample MpolsnodulesMG_FD_207736 | JGI IMG/M metagenome (GOLD analysis project Ga0315913, IMG submission 207736) | Medicago polymorpha root nodule microbial communities from Los Angeles, California, United States - small nodules | ecosystem: Host-associated > Plants > Roots > Nodule | place: USA...
GCTAACCGGTGCCCCCGGGGCATTGGTTAAGGATATGAAAAAGGAAATTATATAGTAATTAATGCATTGAAATTGTGTAATTAATTTATAATAAAGTCAAAAACAGTTTCCTTTTATGGTAATAATTTCCTTTTATGGTATGTTTAACTAGTGCCCGGGGGCACCGGTTAGCAGGACCCATAAAACTGCATTTGGTGTATGATAGAGTTGTGATCTCAATAGATTTTCTTAGCTGCCTATAAGCCAATTACCAATCGTTCCTCTTAGACTCGACTCCTCTTTAAAGTGAACAACTTATTTTAAAATGTAAAGTGGGTAATATCAATAATTAATTTTAAAATTAAAGATAGATAATGCAAAGATCTAATTCATGAGTTTGACCTGTTTGTTACCGACTAAAATAGAAGTGACTTTGACCTCCTTAAAAAAAAGTGGCTTTGACCTTGAATAATTTAGAGATTATTTTTTTGAGATTCTATAAAAAAATCAAATATATTTTGCGTTCATAAAAATTACTAATTCTACAAATTAGTTCAATCTTTTGATACATATTTCCTCTTTCCTCTAAAATCTATATTTTGATAAGCTAATATAAACCGCTTCTATTTGAAGATGTTTTTTTAAAAAAAATTAGATTATAATTTTTTTAAAAAACTGTATCAAAATCATGATACTTTTAAAAATGATTATTTTAAAAAATATGACTTTTTTCCTTTAAAAACTATAACAAACGTACTCAACTAGAATAAGAATCTTTGTTTTTTTATCCCAGTAAATTTAAGTGAGTTGAAATGAATAATATGTAAGGTCTGGATTGGAATATCCAAATCCTTGTTTTCTCACGTTACACTTTGGTTCGACAGTAGAATATCCAAATCCGTTCCTCTCATTAGACACTATCACGTTGCGCATCGTTTTCCCGCTTTCCCTCCTTCTCGTCTCTCTTCTTTGATTTTTTATTTTCGTTTTCATCTACCTTGCACATTGATTTCGTATGCTATTTGCTCTCTCTATTTTTGAGTTAGAAGATTACTTAGTTATATACGCAATTGTTGAACATCTTTTATTCGTGTCATATCATATATTACTTACGACTCAGTTCCTAAACAAAAGGATCATCTCTGCATTCCTTTTCTTTTTGCACACTATTTTTCTTTATAGAACAATCTCTTTGATTGTTGTATTTGTTACTGGTTCAAAAGTGTTTTAGCAAAGAACATGGCATCAAAAAGGGAAACTGGTGATAGGGTAGACGAGGAAGGGCTTGATTTTGAATCGAAAGGACTGTCCTTATCTTGATACTGTTAATAGACAGGTATTTTATTCAGTTGGTCCATTGTAGATAAATGATTTGCTAGTTTGCATATGTGTTTGACTTTTGTATCATTTTGTGTGCAGGTTTTGGATTTTGACTTCGAGAAGTTCTGTTCTATCTCTTTGTCAAAATTTAATGTGTATGCATGTTTGGTTTGTGGTAAGTATTACCAAGGGAGAGGGAAAAGGTCTCATGCCTATACACATAGCCTGGAAGCCGGACACCATGTTTATATCAATCTCCTAACTGAAAAAGTCTATTGTCTTCCCGATGGCTATGAAATTGATGATCCTTCATTAGATGACATCCGGCATGTCCTGAACCCAAGGTTCGTCTAATTTGTTCATCTGCCTTTGTTTGTTTGCTGCACACAATTTTTCAAAAATAGAATCCCATTTTAGGTTCTGAGAAAATGTTTTTTCATTAGGAATAATCATTTTATGCTTGTTTCTTAGGTCATTAGTATTGATACTTTTTCTATTAATTATATACTGGTTCGACAATAACCGTTGTTTTTATAGGTTTTGGTCATTGCGTCAAATCTGTCATGATTTTTTGCTCAATGAATTCAGTTACACACTTACTTTATCATGCATTTGATCACTTTCAGTCACCCTAAAAGATCAATTTTTCCCCTTAATTCATAATTAAATTGAAACCCTTGAAGATCTACCATTTATTAAGAAATTTTTTTGGTTATAATTTACGTTCCTTGCTCATTTTACATTGTCAATATGTCGACTAGCTCTAAAGATTAACTACTAGGATATATCTATGTGCAGGTTTACTGCAAAAGATTTTGAACAACTTGACAAAAATAAGCAGTGGTCTCGGGCACTTGATGGTTCTAGTTACCTTCCAGGAATGGTATATTTCTTCTTTCTTGAGCAAAATGAACTTTTGCTTATTTTTTATTGGTATTTTCAAGTTTGATGCTTTATGGCTTATCTATTTTCATCATATCAAAAAATTTCAGGTTGGACTTAATAATATTAAGGAGACTGATTTTGTGAATGTAACAATTCAATCCTTAATGAGAGTTACCCCGTTGAGGAATTTTTTTTCTTATCCCTGAAAACTATCAACACTGCAAATCTCAACTTGTTCATCGATTTGGTGAACTCGCTAGGAAGATCTGGCATGCACGAAATTTTAAAGGACAGGTTTGTTTCTGATGCTGCCATTGGTGTGTTTGTGTGTGTGTGTGTGTTGAAACTTTGTATGCTATTTTTAATATGCATATCAACAGGTCAGCCCCCATGAGTTTCTTCAAGCAGTGATGGAAGCTAGTAAAAACCAGTTTCGGATAGGTGCGCAGTCTGACCCAGCTGAGTTCATGTTATGGCTTCTTGGTACACTGCATGCTGATCTTAAACCTTCAGAAAAGAATATGAGCATCATTTATGAGTGTTTTCAGGTTAATTTTTTCACTAATTTCTTTTATCTTTTTTATTGATATATTCTAGTTGGTTGCAACTAGTTGCTTCAGTTATGTTTTTTGTATTAAATTTACTGTGCTTGCAGGGTGAACTTGAGGTTGTTAAAGTGATTCCTGACAAAAGGATCATTGATGAAAAAGAAAATATGCAGGACCAATCAGATTGGGGAGCTGGGCAATATGCATCCGCCAAAGAAACATTTCTAATGTTAGGACTGGATTTGCCGCCACCTCAGGATGTGATGGAGAAAAATATAATACCCCAGGTACTTCTTCATGAGGTAAATATGTTGGGGAAAATTGCAATCCATAATATTGCCCAGCTCAAATCCAGGTACTTCAATTAGTGCCACCTCAGGATTTTCCCCTGGATTTGCCGCCACCAAAGAAAAATATAATACCCCAGGTACTTCTTCATGTATCCAGGACTGGATTTACCGGGGTACTTCTTCAAATTGCAATCCATAATATTTTTCCATGGCCATTTGACATTTTAGTGCAGTCTAAGTAGATATGTTGTTTGAACCCTCTGCCTTGAAAATGCCATGAGGTAAATGCCTCAAAGAAAAAATGGTAGAATTCCTAGTGAAGCAAGGACATTAAGTTCATTTTACAATTCTATGATGAATTTTCTCCTATTTTTTGTTTTTCTGTTTTCTGTTCATTTTAGTTTTGCATGTTGAGGTTTTATGTATCTCTCTCTTGCTTGCTGATAAGGTTTGGCTTCTAGGTTCCACTCCTTAACGTACTAAAGTTTGACGGTGAGACTATTACTGAGGTGGTCCGTCCTCATAGAGCAAGGATACAGTATCATGTTACCAGATTGCCTAAGCATATGATTCTTCACATGTGGCGATTTACTAAGAACAATTTTTTTGTGGAAAAGAATCCTACTTTAGGTGAGAACTTATGTTGAAACGAACCTTTTTTTTGTTCAATTTTAAATCAGCCTACTTATTTCTAAGTTAACCCTAATTCAATGATTGTTTGTTTGTTTATGTCAACTTTCCTGTGAAGAACCTGGAATTGAAGGATTACATTCCCTTGACAACACCAAAAGTAAATGAGAAATTGCGCACTAAATATGATTTGATTGCAAATATTGTTCATGATGGCAAACCTGGTGAAGGATCTTATAGGGCGTTTGTGCAACGAAAATCAGAAGAACTATGGTAAATTATATATTTTTTTAATAGTATAAAAATGTATAAATTTTAATGGGTATTTTAACTATTTTAAGGTCTAACTCCTTGATTTTGATTTTTTAGGTATGAGATGCAGGATTTGCACGTGTCAGAAACACTCCCTCATTTGGTTGCGCTTTCAGAAACTTACATGCAAATATATGAGCAGCAGCAGTGAAAGGCCAAGTTCAAATCCATTTCTGAGAGCACCGTCACCTGACAGAAAGTGTTTCTGGAGGACTTTAAATATGAGAAATAATTCATGCACAGACACAAAATTGGTTAATCGGCAGTAGTTTAGATGCTTTTGGGGAAATATAATGTGATTTTTTTGCTGAGTGGTTCAAATAGTCAAATGTGTTGCATAGCTTTTAGGGTCCGTTTGATGTGGAAGATATGATAAGAAGTTGGATAAGAATATGATAGGATGATATTAGGATATAAATTTATCATATCAAGTGTTTGGCACACACACGATGAGAAACATGATAGCATTATTTTATCTTTTCATATGTTTGTTACACACACACACATTTTATAAGCAGATAAGATGTATATTATATTTAAGCGATCTTTGTGAAAGAAATACATTTTTTTTAGAAAAAAATGATTTCACTTAGTCACTCCATCACAAAATCACCGTTTCATCCACCGAGTGCTAACCTAACACACAAACCTGCAAGCTCCATGACTCCCAAACCTGTAGAAATTTTGCAAGCTTCTCAACATGCTCTAGTGTGAAATCAGCCAAAAAAATCAATAACTTTCCTACTTCCAAACATAAAACACTAACAAAGAATGAAACAAAGTCACTAATATTGCAACAAACCCTAAAGAAACGCTGAAACTACTGCCTCGCAATAACTAAGCATCCCATGACAACATCATACACTAGTGTTTCAGTTACTTGCCTCCCCTAATTATTTATCAAACTTGGTGTACTAACACAATACAAGCATACAACGATACTATTGTTTCCAAAGCTTGAAAATTTCTCAACTGTCATCAAAACAAAATAAATCAAAAATCAAGAACAATTTTCTATTTCACCCATAAAAGGGAATCAATGCAAAGAGGAGAATCAATTTCATCAAAACCATAATATAGAATTCATTGAAACGAGGATGAAATATCAGTAAAGCAAAGAGGAAAAGACGAAGAAAAAAATACATGATTGAAGACTGAGGTTGGAGGCAAAAATAGTTGGAGAGAGCACGATTGCAACGAATGAAAAGGAAGGTTGAAACCAAAGAACTGATAAAGATGAATGTTGAAGGAGAGGTTAAAATGTGAAGTTTGAAGAGTGAGAGGTTGAAGACGAGTTTCTGAAAGAGAACTTGGAACGTGATTTGTAGAAGAGAGGGAGATTGGAATTTCCTTTCATGTTTAGGTGTGTGGTTGGTGCCCTTCAAAATGCAAAGAACTGTTGAAGACAAGTGTTGAAGGAGAGGTTAAAATGTGACGTTTGAAGAGTTTGAGGTTGAAGACGAGTTGCTGAAAGAGAACTTGGAACGTGATTTGTAGAAGAGAGAGAGGTTGGAATTTCCTTTCATGTTTAGGTTTGTGATTGGTGCCCTTCAAAATGCAATCATCACATGTCTTGAAATTTCCTTAGTAGTCAATAAGGTTTGCCAGTTCATGCCAATCCCTTAGATTCTCATTGGATGGCAGTCAAACACATCATACGCTATCTGAAAGGCACTATGCATCTTGGCCTTTGTGCCACTCTTGCCCTAGTTCACAGACCACCACCTCTCAGAGCCTTTAGTGACGTTGACTGGGAATTGACCCTGACGACAGATGCTCAACCAATGGTGCTGCAACTTATTTTGGGCCCAATTTGATTTTTTTTGTGGTCATGCAAGCAACCAGTTGTTGCCAGGTCCAGTACTGACGCTGAATATCGCACCTTAGCTCATGTCAGTGCTGAATTGCTTTGGGTGCATACAATGCTCACTAAGCCCAGTGTTCCCTTCACCTCCTCCTTCCTTCTTTTGTGACAGCCAATCTGTTGTTCTCTAACACATAATCCCATTTTCCATGGAAGGACTGTGCACATGGAGATTGACGTCTTCTTTGTTCAAGAAAAGGTCCTGGAAAAGCACCTAACTGTTCAACATATACTTGTTGATGATCAGTGGGCAGGCATACTAACCAAGCCTGTCTCCAATTCCAAGTTTTTACTCCTAAGGCCCAAGCTCAATGTAACTGCTCCGACTTTGTCGAGCCAGCAACCATGATCTTGAGGGGTGTAATGTAAGGGTATTAGGATTGTTAGCCAAGTCACAATAGCTAAACATAGGATATTAGAGATGGTCAGGGAGGTAGTTATCCAGCCTGTCACTAGCTGACAACTGTCCCCTAACCAACTGTCGACTGAAACATGTCCCTTCTTGTAATATGATAACCTGCTATAGCATGTAAGGACTCAGCCATCTATATAAGCTTTAGTGCCTCCAGCTCTTGTAACTAACTTTCATAAATGAGAAAATTCAGTTACACTAGAATAACTTAGACTTCAATACAAAGCAAGGATCAAATATAGAAGGTAGAAAATTGAAATGGTTTATAGCAAGTTGATATGCAAGGATTGGATTCGGAGCGTGTCAGCTGTATCAATGTGTTTTATGGAGAGGTATTTTGTGGTGACAACAGTGCACTAGGAAGGGACCTAGTGATATACATATTCTAATTTATCATCCCATGGATGATAGCAAGATCGATTTGTGTTTTGTTTTGTCTAAGCAAGCCTGGAGTACTGGTTGTGCAGATGTTGTGTGTACTGGACAAATTAATTTTGATCTTATGTGTTTCAAGGTTGCTGCGAATTGCGATGTGCTGCTATGGACTAGTTAAAAATTAACTAGGGGAAGTGTTGGAAAAATTGATGAGTTGATTTGGATTATGTATATGCATATTGCTTTGCTTATATAACTGGTCTAAGTTTGATTATGAAAATTTGTCTTGTATGGGAGTATTCATCTAATTCATTGATGGAGGAGTATTAGTGTATAATAGAAAACAAGTATAGGGAGTAGGCGTGTAGTGGCTGTATAGGAGGCTTATATGATAAGTGGTTTCATGATATCAGGAAAATTTTTATTTGATGGCTGGAGAAGCTTCGCTGATTATGGGTCTACTTTATGTGTGTCGTTGTTTTGGTTATTAGTAGATTGTTTCTAGTATGTTAAGAGTTGTATTAATGTATTAGAGCTTGTCCTCGTGAGCTTAACTCAGCTGGTATGGACAATGCATCTGAGGTTCAAACTCCGGCCACCACAAAAAAAAATGTTATTATGAGCTTGTATTTGTCAGTTTTTAAGTCTAGTTGTATGCCCCTTACAACCATGTCTAGAAGGTGGGTAGAGTCTTTCTACGATGATGTTGTAGGAAGACATTCATTAAAAAAAATTCACTTATGTTGAAAAAGATATTGCGCTAGGAGCATATAGTCTCTTATTTTTCTTTAGGTAATGAAGCATAAAAATATTCGATTGATTCTTACAAAATGTTGTACCGAACAAAGTAGAGATGTATGTAGTGTATTTGGCAAAATCTCGTTTGTTAAAGAATTATAGATCATTGTCCAATGCAACCAAGCATTGTAAATCATTTATACAATTTCCTTTTATAAATGTATAGTGGTATTGATTATTTTAATTGTGTGAATTACTTTGATATATGTTTGGTTGAATAAACTTAACAGCAGCAGTAAACAATAGCAGTAGTAGTAATAATAGTACCAGTAGCACACTTAATTTTATATAAAAAGAGATATCAATTTTAACATGATATAATTTTGTCAAATAAAAATGTATACAAAGTCAAGTATATTTGGAAGATAAGATCTTTTTATAGTGTATAATTTTGTTTCTATTGTAGTGGGATATTTCCTATTTTAATGGGATATGATTTTTTAATTAAATAATATTATTAAAGGAAAAAATGCTTATAATGTGTCTGTCATATTTATCAATTTGACATATGTTATTTCAAATAAAAAAACCATTAATGAATGTGTAAAATAACTGAATATATTAATGAAATTCAATTATCATCGTAAAAAAAGTTGTAAATTTGGGGTAGTAGAAGAAATGGGCCTTGTGTAATAAAAAAAAGCCCACATAAAATTGGGAAGAAAGCCATCGATGAATCCTGAATCCCTGTCACAGCAGAAATTGAGAAGAAGAAGAAGAAGAAGGTTCTAGAAATTGGAGTCCCGCACCGTCTTCCCGCTCTCAACTGCTTCTCATCTCTCTCACCCACACCGTGCACCTGCTTCTCTTTGTAAGTTTCTCTCTTTTCGTCAATCTTCTGAGGAACAACACGTTGTTATTATACATCTAATTTATCAAATTAACACAAATTGTTTTACCATCCATGCTCAAATGTTGTAATCGTTTTCTATGTAAGCGCTTTTTCTATAGCAAAATGCAAAATAAAGTTGCAATGTTTTTGTATATGCTTGCTATAAGTTGGCTTTTTTCTAATGACCAATGTTAGTAATTAGTTGTTAGATTAGTTTATTTTTTTTAAGCTTTTTTAGGGTTTTAGAATTGGGGATTGAGAATTTTTAATTGTAAAATTGGAAATGAATAGTGACACAGTTCATGCTTCAATTGAAATATGAATGCATCGAAAGATTCCATATGCTTTGTTTGTTTTGTTTTGCTACCGACACAGTTCACCCAATTGTTTGTTTTGCTACTGCCATGCCTTTGTTTCGTTTCATTAATAATATAAGTTGTTAAAAAAGAAAGTTCAAATTTGGATTGTCTTTCGTGTCTGAGTTTGTGCTTCATATATGATGCAATAGATCAAAAGGACCCACCAATTACACAATATTAGTTATATTGTGACTCTCAAGAAATTGTTTATTGTTGTTTCTTGAATCTCTGACTTGATACAACTATATTAGTTGTATGATATATACACTTTTTGAACTTATTCCTTATGATTTGGTTGTAACCGTAAAAGATGAGATGCAATTAATTGTTATCCATTTCTTCCACAACGCCGTTTTTGGCCCTGGTCTTCAGGTTAACCATTTATTTCCTAAATTGGAACAAAGTGTTTAATTATCTTTCACAGTTCACTGAATCATTGGCGCTATATGTACTCAGAACCCTAGACTTTAGATTCGTAGAAATGCACCTGTCGTGTCCCTCCCTGCCACAATCATCACACTTTTCTCCAGGGAACCTCTATATTTCCACCATTGGTTTGTTCCGTCCCTGCCACTTCCTCCCACGAGTCCACCGATACTGAACTTGATTCGCTTTGTTTTTTCTTTTCTGTCACTTGTTCTTTTATTATTATTTCTGCGTAGTTAATGTTAAAATGTTTGTGTATTACACTTGATGGCTTACATTGAAAGCACAAAAATGTTTTTGTAGGAGCATCTCTTTGTTTGCTTTTATTTGTAGCTGATTTGAAAGTTTTTTAGCAAAGAACATGGCATCAAAAAGGGAAAGGGCAACTGGTGATAGGGTTGAGGAGGAAGGACTTGATTTTGAATCAAAAAGGCAAAGAGTGGACGAGGACTCTTCCCCCTCTCCTCCTCCCGTCAACATTGCAAATCCTCTTTCTGGGTTGGCTAATAACTATGCTGACATTGATGAGGAGGAAGATTACTATCAAAGGGCTAAGGGTGCTGTTAGTGACAAAAGGAATGGTGGGTCTCAACAGAATGGGCATAAATATGAAGTGGATGATGATAGTGATGAAGAAGAAGATTCAAGTCAACAACTATTTGGTGGAAGAAGTAGTCGCCAGGTGGAGGTCCGAAAAGACTGTCCTTATCTTGATACTGTTAATAGACAGGTATTTTATTCATCTGGTGCATTGTAGAAAAATATTTTGCTAGTTTGCATATGTATGTATTTGACTTTTGTATCATTTTGTGTGCAGGTTTTGGATTTTGACTTTGAGAAGTTCTGTTCTGTCTCTTTGTCAAATTTAAATGTGTATGCGTGTTTGGTTTGTGGTAAGTATTACCAAGGGAGAGGGAAAAAGTCTCATGCCTATACGCATAGTCTGGAAGCTGGACACCATGTTTATATCAATCTCCTGACTGAAAAGGTCTTCTGTCTTCCCGATGGCTATGAAATTGATGATCCGTCATTAGATGACATTCGGCATGTCCTGAATCCAAGGTTCGTCTAATTTGTTCATTTGCCATTGTTTGCTGCATACAATCTTTCAAAAATAGAATGTCTGGGGTCTATTATATTTTTCATCTTTTGTTCAATGTATGTGTCATTGTATTTGCTATTGGCCTAGGCAGTTGTGTCCTTTTTTAGGCATGAAACTGAATCCTCAGTGGTGGTTATGTGTATACGATCTACTCCATGTCGGGGCCAGTGATAGGCCTTAAAGCTGGACAGAACCCTGGACAACTCCTTTGACTGGGTAGTAGGGATTCACCATTGATGTTTGGACAACCTTGGAATCCCATTTTTGGTTCTGAGAAAATGTTTTTCTTGAGGAATAATCATTTTATGCTTGTTTCTTCGGTCATTATTATTACTTTTTCTCGTAATTATTTACGGATTAGACAAAAGCATTTGTTTTTGTATGTGTCGTAAATTTTTGCTCAATGAATTCAGTTACCCACTTAGCTTTGTTATGCATTCGATCACTTTCAGTCACCCTAAAAGATCAATTTTTTTTCCTTGATTCAGAATTACATAGAAACCTTCAAAGATAAGTTGGCTATCGTTTACATTTCCTTTTCCTCATTTTACCATGTCAATATGTCGACTTATTCTAAAGATTAACTACTAGGATATATCTATATGCAGGTTTACTGCAAAAGATGTTGAACAACTTGACAAAAATAAGCAGTGGTCTAGGGCACTTGATGGTTCTAGTTACCTTCCGGGAATGGTATATTTCTTCTTTCTTGAGTAAAATGAAATTTTGCTTATTTTTTATTGGTATTTTCAAGTTTGATGCTTTATGGCTTATCTATATCCATCATATAAAAAAAATTCAGGTTGGACTCAATAATATCAAGGAGACTGATTTTGTGAATGTAACAATTCAATCCTTAATGAGAGTTACCCCGTTGAGGAATTTTTTTCTTATCCCTGAAAACTATCAACACTGCGAATCTCAACTTGTTCATCGATTTGGTGAACTCACTAGGAAGATCTGGCATGCACGAAACTTTAAAGGACAGGTTTGTTTCTGGAACTGTCATTGGTATATAATATATATTGTGTGAGTATAATTTTTAAAAGTTTGTATGCTAACTTTAACATGCATATCAACAGGTCAGCCCCCATGAGTTTCTTCAAGCAGTGATGAAAGCTAGTAAAAAACGGTTTCGGATAGGTGCGCAGTCTGACCCAGTTGAGTTCGTGTCATGGCTTCTTAATACACTGCATGCTGATCTTAAACCTCCAAAGAAGAACATGAGCATAATACATGAGTGTTTTCAGGTTCTTTTTATTCACTAATTTCCTTTTTCTTTTTTTGTTGATATATTATAGCTGGTTGTAACTAGTCACTTGAGTTATGTTTTTTGTATTAAATTTATTGTGCTTGCAGGGTGAACTTGAGGTTGTTAAAGATATTCCTAACAAAAATGCCTCCGCCAAGGAAACGTCAAAAATGCCATTTTTAATGTTAGGGTTGGACTTGCCGCCACCTCCTCTTTTCAAGGATGTGATGGAGAAAAATATAATACCCCAGGTACTTGACAAAGATCTACATAGCTCTTTGCTTCCCTTTAGACATTGAAGTTATTAAAACAACTTTATTTTATTGAAACCAAATGAAATAATCTTGAGCATGGTCATCATTTATATGGTTTCTTTTGTTGCATTCAGTTAATTTTTTGCGAATACCATGTCAATGTCGGTGAATACTTTACATATAAGCAGTGCATATCAGTACTAGGAGTTTATAAATTCAAATTGCAATCCGTAATATTTTTCCATGGCCATTTGACATTTTAGTGCAGTCTTAGTAGTATGTTGTTTGAACCATGTGCCTCAAAAACGCCATGAGGTAAATGCTTCAAAGCAAAATTGTTAGAATTCCCCTTTGAAGCAAGGGCATTATGTTCATTTTACAATGTTATGATGAAGTTCCTCCTATTTTTGTTTTTCTAGTTTCAGTACATCTTTGTTTTGCATATTGGTGTTTTACGTATCTCTCTCTTGCTTGCTGATAAGGTTTGGTTTCTAGGTTCCACTCTTTAACATACTAAAGAAGTTTGACGGTGAGACTATCACTGAGGTGGTCCGTCCTCATATAGCAAGGATGCAGTATCGTGTCACCAGATTGCCTAAGTATATGATTCTTCACATGCGGCGATTTACTAAGAACAATTTTTTTGTGGAAAAGAATCCTACTTTAGGTGAGAGCTTATCTTGAAACGAACTGTAATTTATTATAGTTAATATCACCCTAATTCTATGAATGTTTGTTTCAGTCAACTTTCCTGTGAAGAACCTGGAATTGAAGGATTACATTCCCTTGCCAACACCAAAAGCAAATGAGAAATTGCGCACTAAATATGATTTGATTGCAAATATTGTTCATGATGGTAAACCTGGTGAAGGATCCTATAGAGCATTTGTGCAAAGAAAATCAGAAGAACTATGGTAAATTATACTCCTTGAAATTTGAATGGGTGTTTAACAATTTTAAGGTCTAACTCCTTGATTTTGATTTTTTAGGTATGAGATGCAGGATTTGCACGTGTCAGAAACACTCCCTCATTTGGTTGCGCTTTCAGAAACTTACATGCAAATATATGAGCAGCAGCAGTGAAAGGCTGGATTCAAATCCTTTTCTGAGAGCAGTCACCTGAAAGCAAGTGTTCTGAAGGATTTAGAATATGAGACATAATTCATGGGCAGGCACACAAAATTGGTTAATAGGCAGTAGTAGTTTAGGTGTTTTTGGGGAAATACAATGTGATTATTGTAGCTGAGTGGCTCATAATAGTCAAATTTTTTGCTGCTTGATATGATAGTTCGCTCGAGTAACTTGTGGAGTGTGAGGTATCCACTTTGCATATCTTAATGCAAGATTAAATTGCATTTCTTAACACTTATATGCTGTTTGGTTGTTGAATCTCCAAGTTGCATGATGCATAATGTTTCTTTCAACAATGTAGTTGATTACAGAATTTTTGTTGACCGCTATGTAAAACTGCAGAAAAGAATTTATTGTTATTATGCTAGTGGATTATAAAGACATTTAGCTAGGATTTGTCTCTCGCTTTTTTTATCACTGTAACTTTTCACCTGTGTTGTCATTGAAAATTTTGCAAATCAATTAGTTATATTGATGATCTTAGCAGGGTAACTTGTTGTGGCCAACTCTGCTATAGTTTTTTCTGAGAATGTTGTAGTCACCAACCGCATGGTAACACTATGTCAAGAAATGGCTACTTCTGTTATTAATAGATTTCTTTAATAGTAGTTTTGTAGAAAAAGCTGTATTAATTGTTCTATAATAAATTGGTTTATTTGTTTTTTTTTTTAATCAATGTATCTAATGTCATGATAATGATAATAACAAACTCGTCTTATGTAATTTTTTTATAAAAAACTACGTATTATTTTCATTATAAATTATTTTTGATAAAAAAAAAAGAGAATTGGATAAAATATTTAGCGTGACCCTATTTATGATTAGGCATCTGGTTCTTTATTTTTAATTTCTTTGCTAATGTTTCAAATTGGGTTTAATATTGTCCATTTGCTCCAAACGTTAGTTTCATGTTATTCTAGAGGATGAATTCAAACTGCATTTGAGGAAGAATGGGAAAATGGAGTTTATTTCTATGGAAAAGGTAAGTGGTTATCATCAGATATAAATTGTTTTGTAATTTTTTTAAGACTAAACTTGTAATTGTTAAAAAAAGGTCTAATTTTTTGGTGGTGGCCGGGGTTTGAACTCTGGATCTTGTATATATTATACATTGTCCCTACCAACTGAGCTAAGTTCACAACCACGGTAAAAGAAAGTCTAATTGTTCCAATGTAAAAGACTTTATAATCACAACCAATTATTTCAAAAAAACATTAAAACACGCCCACCGAGATTCCCATTCATTATGATTTTATTTTTATTTTTATGATTATGATTGTTGTTTGTTTTCTTGGTGAACAATGGCATTACAACACCGAAACCAGTTCCACCTAGAATCTGAGTTAATTTCGTAGAGACCAAAATGAAAATGGGGTAAAAGTACAAGAATTAATCAGACATTTTAGTCTACTTCAAACCAACCAACAATAATCAGGACTATTTCATGGCCTTGCCATCCATCAAAAGGAATCAACAGACAAAAGTAAATAGATTAAAATTCTCATTTTTACATGAATGGAGCCGTCCTTGGTGTTAAGCTTAGAACACCAATTTAAAAACTACTTTGTAATGAATGACTTCAGAGATTACAATGCCAATAGAAAACCAGATGATACTGTCTGTCAAATCAAATTTACTCGCCGACGTCAAGGAAGGGTAATCCCCTAGCCACCCAAAAAAATTAAGGAAAAAAAAAAAGATCAATACCAATTCCAACTTTCTGACTATTGGCAAGTCAGAACAAGAGAACCGAACTAAAAAGTAGGCAAAAAAGAATGTACATGACGTCCTAGGTCAAAAGTTTCTCAAGACTCTATTTACATAAAACGCTGTCATGCTAAAACTTACCAGCCTCCATGTCTTGAGAAGTAGTCATTATCTAGTGATATTGCAAGAGCTACAGCAACTGCTCTCTCGGCAAGGGTCAGTGGGCGTTTGACTTCAAGGTCTTCAATCTGCAGAAAGAACAACCTATCAATTAGTTACCAAGATAAGGAGAGCTTTTCTCTTCTTCTAAAAGATAGGGGATTCTGACCGCATTAGCAAGGCCAATCTTGGAACTGGGATCAGAATTTCCAAATCGAATCACATACTGACCAGCATCAGTTAGAATCTGCACATTTCATGAAAATCATGCATATCATTACTCAAGCTTGAAATTCAATGCACAAGATAAAAAGTCTGAATAAATGAACATGAAATCCTTCTACTCTGCTCAGTAAAATGACTCAGCAACAATGGTTAGACAAGCAGTACAGCAATAGGATATGAGACACAGAGTTCAAGGTGTAGTACTAAAGAAATAAGAAACAAGAGACAAGAATATCTGGTACACAGCCAATAGAGGGGGCTATCTTTGCTTTAGAGCCAGGGAATACGGCAGGAGAACTTATTTAAGAACAAATCCGAACTAACCCCTTAAAGTTTTGAAACTCCCTTTATATGGGGTAAATCATGCGTCTAAACAAATCCTAACCCCTGGATACTATACCTGATCACAGTAGTTTAAGGTTGTACTTGGATTAGAGTTTGAAAAATTGTTTTTTTTTAGCAATGTAAAATTGATTTTGAATGATTATAATTTTGCAAAATTGATTTTAGTCAAAAGTGTGTTTGAATATATTGATTTATGTTTGAAAAGTGTTCTAAAATTCTGAATACTGTTCAGACAGTATTGATAAAAATCACTTAAAGATATACAAATATTCATAGGTGTTTAAGTATAGTTTAAGTCGTAATGTAATCATAAATTATGCAAATGTTTTTGCCGAAGTATGTCGTATGGGATTTATCTTCAGTATGACATTCTGTAGCTTGTTTTTGAGTAACAAAACATGGTTTAACCTTTTCAAAAAACAAAACATGATTTTAATGCAAAATAATTTTTGTACAGACTTGCCAAACATACACGACTCTAATCCATATTTACATTTTCAAATGTTATTCCAGATTCTACCATCACTCATCCAAATATGCTACAAGGCAGCAGTTTGAATGAGACTAACTGTACAGACATAACAAAATTAAACAAGGTTGTTGCAATACCTTAGACTGTGGCATGGATGCCCACCCTCTCTCTTTTTACCCCCCATATCATAAGAGAAATGGTACTGATTTATCTAAAACAATGTAACTGAACCTTTGAATCCTAATGAAAACCATTGATTAGATCAATCCCCCAGAAGACATCGAAGTATAAAATTCTTTAATCCTCACACTGTTAATAACCAGTTAATTTGATAGAATTAACAAATTTGGATTAATTTTGGAGAGCAAAACAATGGAAATCCCGATAATGCAGTTACAAATTTTGACAAGGAAAATTTATTTTGTATGTTTAGAAAAAAAATTACAATAGCAGAAGAGAATAACAGTAATGAACAACTAGCAATTATGTTGAAGAAAGAGAATAATAGCAAAAGTTCTTTATATTTATATATAAAATAGAAAACTGAATGCAAAAATTCAACCTCAAAGCCAAAACCCCTCCAATCACGGTCTATTTGAGCAAGCACCTCACCATCAGCATCTTTCAAGGTGAATGTCCAATTCCACAAGCCAGGATTCTCAACCACCGCAAATTGCTGATTCCTGCAAATCTTATTCTATGAGACTTGCATTTCATGCAAGAGACAAACTTATTTAATTTTTTGGTAAAAGTAATCCAAATAAAACCAATAAAATAAGTAAGAAGCACGCATAAACATTGGCTCAAGAAAAAAATTATCGCGACATGTTAAGAGTTTTAATGTGGCAAAGATAGTACACTGAAATTTTCATATAATAACTTGGCTTTTGAACACATTAAAATTTCCCAAATAAAATATTCAGGTCTAAGAGATAAAAAAGGGCAACAAAGCAAGTTACAATGTGTGCAATTAATGGCTTGAATATGTTATTTGTCTCTAATATATATTCATTTTTTTTGTTTCAATCTCTAGGTTTATTTTTTTTCTGGTTTTGAAATGGCTCTTGTAGTTATTTTGATTCATTTTAGCCCTTAGTGTTTTGTTTCAGTTCATATAATATACTTTCATTTTTGTTTTAGTCTATTAAATATGTATTTTTTATGTTTGAGCCTTTATTCATGCAGACACTAATGGAACACGGTCATAAACCAAATACTATGGAGCTAAAACAGAAACAGAAATATATTATAAGGGGCTAAAACAAAGGAAGAACTAAAATAAAACAAAAAATATTCATACTACTGGGACCAATTTGAAACACAAAAAATTAGGGACTAAAGCACATAAAAGAGAGTATATTACATGGACTATAAAAGTAGAAGCATGTTATATCCATAATTAATTAAAATAGCTGCAACTCAAAACATATTGTCTTGATATTACCCGAGGTACAAATCATAGATTCTTCTCCAGAGATGCCACCGCCTGTGAACTACTCCAATTTCCTAAAGAGAGGATTTTACATAATTAAAAGCCAAATTACTCATAAACAACGTAATAATGCAACAACAATGTAGTGTACAATATTTTATAAAAATGGCATACCTTACCATCAATTTCCGCATAAATTGAGCTTGTTATCCACCAAAAGGGTCTACGGACCTAACACCACAAAAGAATATTCTTAACTCAAGCTAAAGAAGAAATTAGTTAAAGACAGATGCTCTACTTATGACACTACTGCAAATCCTGATGATAGCCATGTATTAAAACAGCAGTACAAAAAATATATTTTTCTCACCCTAAAGAGCTCATTCCCCATAGCATCAGTTATGTGTGCAACAAAAGGCCTCCTTAGACGAAGCAACTGCAGCAAGAAAGGAAAAAATGGAATGAAATAAAAGGAAAAGGATCAAATCAAGATTTGCAAACCAAGATATACAGCATAAGTCATGAAACCATTGCTGAATTCACCACTGAATTAAATACATCGCGCCTTGGCCATTGCACAAGGTGCCCAAATCTGAATTGCTACTATCCAACTTGTACATATTTTTCCCTCTTTATACCAACTGGTTAATATCCTGCGCAAGATTCCACGAGTGCAGGGAAAAAATGGCAGAAAATAACTGTACAATTTTTCCGCGTGTGGTCGCCTATTTTTCTTAGAAGGGGGCTAACTAATAGACGCCAAGTAGATGGCACCCATCTAAAAAGTTAGCAAATAAGATGACCAATTCAAAACCTAGAAAAGACAAAAAAAATCCAATCTATTTAGTTCTTAAGACGTGGTTGCAGACATTTTGTTGAAGATTAGAGTGGGTGTCAGTAACTGTGTGTTGTAAAGAGATTTTTTACTTTGGGATATTATAATGTACGATAATTAAACCCGCCTCCCTTTAAGTCTATCCAAATGTCACTCACACCCCCTTTAGTTTTGCAAAAACACTTGCCTACCCTTATTTTAACACCATGAAACTCTGGCTAGAGAAAGAAATAAAAAAAAAAGCTCTAAAGTTATTGTTTTCGCCTTCTCTATCTGTCCTCCAAAGAAACAGGGTGGATGGCCCCTAGCTCATTTTTCCCGAACTGAGTTTGAGAACAGAGTTTGTTACTAAAGCAGTTGAGAGATAAATCTCTATACATCATTCTTGAAGCTCTGATCAAATTCCATGGCTGACATGAAAGGAATTAAAATGATTATCATGCGCTCCATATTAGAATTTAACCTCTCATGCGAAATGAATTTCATGGCTGATGCAAAAGCCACAGAAGGTTAAACAATAAAGTTGATTTTGAAAAAAAAAATAGATCTGCAAGGCAGCAAAAGAAAGGGCCTTGAGATGAGAGTGTGAATGAAAGTGGGGAACACCAATTAGCTTGGGAAATTTTGGGGACAAGTTTATCTATTGTCTTTTCTGAATCCTTATGACACACTACTAATGAGGGACCTCAGTATTGATTAGTTGCTATATATATATACACATCCCTGTCCTCGTAGTCTCTTTTCCCCAAGGAAAATGTTAAACTAGATGTGTCATCCTCTACTTTTAAAGTATTAGCTTCTCCTTAATTTCTCATAGGAAAAAGAACAGTCTACGTGTATGGAGTGATACAAAATGAATAATACAATGAAAATGTTTCTATCTATCAAAAAGCAAGCATCGAAGTTTTTGTTGGATTGCAAAAAGATGGCGAAATGGACAATATTTATAATTTCTTTTCATGACGATCATAGATGAAACCGGTGGCAAAGCTAGCCATTTTTTTTACGAGGGGGCCAAATCTAAAAATACAATAAAATATAGAGTATTGTCTTGACAATTTTTATCATTAACTAAGCTTGCTTTATAGTTGCTTAAGAGATTGTAGGTGTCAAAATGAGACGAAATGCATCTATCCAAAAAGTGGATATATTTTGGATTCCTATTTCCAATAGTTTTTAAAAAATAAACTCATTTGGGGTAGCTAAAATATATATTATTGGGTTAGCTAATTACAAAATATACTAACTAATTCAAATAAATAAATATTTTTTGAGGTAGCCAACGCATGAAGCTTTGCTTCCTCTGAATGAAACATTGTATAGAATGAGCAATCAAAGGTAGTGAAGATTAAATTATTGAATTGAATACCTGTCTGGTAATGAGGTTGCTCTGTTCACGAATTAAGCCTACAGGCTGCATCATAACAAGGTCGACCATCAGTATTACGAGCTATGCATGGAAATTATAAGTAGATGGTATTACGTAGTAGTAAACAGAAAATGAGGGTTATCACTGACCGACTGTGGGTAGCATGCATCTACAATGCCATAACGATTTTCCTAAAATATACAACCAGTCACAAAATTAGACATGAAATTATGAACAAAAGTCAAGAATAAGAATTATGTTAGAAGATGCTGGAGCTTCTCCTGCAGCCTCAGCATACAGATTATCCATCATATGTAATGAGAATGATAAATGAACTAGACTATCATATAAGTTACTTATGTGACAAATATAATATAACTAAAGGAACCAGCCATCAAAGAATAAAGAGGATCACCTGTTCAAATCCCAATACAAGATTTGCCCACTCGATATCTCTGGTAATTAGTAAGTTGGACCTGGCAAGTAGAGGTGCTACCTTGGCCTAACAAGATCAATAAGGGGGGAAAGCAGAACATCTCCATGTTAAATTTCAAACGAAGGATTTAGATAACCTTCTCAACAAGTGAATATGGAAAATGAAATATTAGAATAACTAAATAAATATTAAAATTCAGTTTCTATATCTCTATTTTTCAAAAGCCCTCTGTTTAACTAATGTAAAAACACTCATAACCTTATAAGGATTTTTATCAAGTGAAGAATCATAAACTTAATTTAAACGAAAAACTCCCAAAACCTAGAAGTTAATCCAAGCTAGTCCATAGTCTTTAATCATGGCTTACAATTAAACTCTCATCTATGATTACAGTTTAATTGTAAGCCATGATTAAGGAATGTGATTAGCCTCTGATCATGGCACAATGATTAGCCTCTGATCTAACACCATAACCATGCATCCAATGATTGTCATGTCAATTATTGAACATGACAACTCATGTGTTGTCATATTCATCAATTGACATGGCAACACACCATTAAATGCATATGTAAAATAATTGTACTTAAACTAATTAAGCTGAAACAACAGCTACTAATCCTATCCCCTTTATTTTTCTGAAATCCCTCACACATTGCAAAACCCTAAGCTAAAATTCCACATCAATATATAACATATCAATGATATAAAACAAGAAAAAACAAATTACTGAGGACACAAATTTCACCTCTTCAGGAGATTCCGGCTTCGAAAATTCGGAAACAGATTGACTGATAGGAGGTTGCTTCAAAACCGGTTTAGGTTTACTAGTGACAGCAGCAGCAGTAGCAGCATGAACAGGTGAAGCAGAAAACCATCTAGGATCAAGATCAAGACCTCGACATTTGATCGATTTTCTAGCTCTAGGGTTTTGGGTTTTGCCATCGGAAACCCAAAGTTTGACGAAAAAGTCCCTATTCAATTGTTGATGCGCTTCGGTTCCGAAACGCTTGGTTTGAAGAACGTTTGGGTGAGAATCGAGAAGGTTGTTGATGTTGGATTTGGATAGGTAGCGCCAACCATGCTTTAAGCGATTCATTGCATAGGAGAAAATGGAAATCAATGAATTAGTGAGGAGTATGAGAATAACATGTGAAGTGAAGAAGTGGGAGTAATTTGTGAATGAAATGAATGTGATAGTGTAGTTGGTTTGGTTAGTAAAACAAATGAACAAGAGTGTTTTGACTTTTGAACACTTCGCACTTTGGAAATGAGTTTGCAGCGGGACCCATATAAATTTCTTTGAGAAATTATATTTTAAACAATTTTTGGACAATTTTTTTTCTTATTTTTTATTGTGTTCTTATTCTCTACCTTCTTCTTTTTAATCGAAAAAAGTGAAGAGAATAAGAAAGCTGTCACAAAATTATCATAAAATAGTTGTTTATATGTATTTTGAATATCTAATAGAAACGATCACATAATTTATTAAATAACAAGAGGTTGTTCATTAACATTGTTCCTATCGAAGTTCATGAGTGAGATGATGTTGTTAATGACGTTGAAATTATTGGTAATAAAGCTCAAGAGGTTAACAAGGTTGTTAATGATATTGAGGTTGTTGGTAATGAAGTGTTGGGTCATTGAGGGGAGTTAGGGGGAACGTCCACATTGAGGCCAGAGCAACCGCACAAGTGAGAGAGACGCCACACTCTTACCCAAAACCTTAAGGCAATGAGTAATAGTGTGGCGTCTCTCTCACTTATGCGGTTGATCTGGCCTCAATGTAGATGTTCCCCTGGCTCCCTTTAGTGACCCGACAGTGGTATCAACGCCTCAATTTGACGAAGGGTACGACCGAGGCAGCCGGTCTGTTGCGCAAAAAGCATCAACGACGGTACAAGCTCCTTATGTCGGTCCGTTTGCGGAGAAAGCAACAACGACGATACAAGCAAGTAAGAGCTTCTGCTTGAGGGGGGAGCATGATGAATTGATGGACTCACACTTGAGGGAAAATGTTGTGTGAAGTGTGGGTAATTATGTCCCACATCGGATAGAAAAGTAAAAGTTGACACTTTATAAGTGAAAGGACCCACGAACCTACTGCCTTAAGATTTTAGGTAAGAGTGTGGCGTCTCTGTCACTTGTGCAGTTGTTGTTGCCTCAATGTGGACGATCCCCCTGACTCCCCTATGTACCCAACATTAAGCTTTAATGGTGATGAAGATATGAATATTTGCCTTCATATTTAAGTGGAGGTGGTCATTCATGGATGTTGATATGGATGTCAAACCAAATAACAAAAGTAACAAGACATCAACAGAAGGACAAGGTAGATCACATCGCTACCCGGTACTGCTAAACTACAAGATGACACTAGAAGAGGGTTCACAATAAAGTACTAATTTGAGAATTCTTTGTTACTCGAAGATGGGTTTGAACATGTGGTCATGGGGGATGGGGAAAAGGGTTCAGACTTCGAGATATTGCGAAGGTTGAAGAAGGCGATGGTTAGATAGCGGTGCTTTTCCATTTACGTGGGGTAAAATTATTCCAAGTTAGTGTTACCTGGTTAGAAAGTGGTTCTTTTCCTACTCAACTTATGGCAGCAAATATCGTTCTTACTATAAAATGGACAAACTTGAATCTATATAAGACATTTGCCCTATTTTTACAGGAAACATGAAAAGGGCGAAAATATAAAATGAAAAAAGAGAAATGTGCTTTTGCCACCCAATCATATTATTTAAAATTTAAAAGATTTCCTGTAAAAAAAAATTAAAAGATTTAAAATCATTGGTAAAAAAAAAGATTAAAATGGAAAAAATTAAAACAATAATCAATGAGAAAAATATAAAAACGCATACTCCCTCCCTCCTTTGAAATCACGGTTGGCACCAATTTATTCCCTCCTCGTCTTGCTAAAAAGAAACTATTCGCTCATCAAATTCGTTTTCCCTGAAAATCATTGCAATCCATTTTTTGTGAGTTCTTGCTGAATTTCATTCCATTCTTCCAAGACCAGCAAGGTAATTATGAAACTTCAAAATTCTTTATAGTTTTTCCCTTTGGCTTCATAATTACTCATTTGCTTTTCTTGAATTCTTGTTCTAGAAAAGATGAAGAAACTAAGGCACTCTGAGGAAGAAGACAAAGAAAGTGAAGGCAGGATAAGCGACTTACCAAATTGCCTTCTACTTCGCATTTTGTCGTTTTTTGTTAGCTTTTGCAAAGGCAGCAGAAGCAATAAGCTCAAGACAGAAAATTAAGGTTAAAAAATGGTGGAGAAGAAAGAAGAAAAAAACCGAAAAGTTAGAGAAGACAACAATGTTTTGTGAACAAAGTACTAAAAGTTAAGATACTTTGATACATTAAACTTAAGCATACACTACAAATATATAGAGTCAAGCCATAAGCTTGCTTGTAAGACTGAACATAAAATTTGCACTAAATCTACTCTTAAGCACTAGCCATCATTACCTAACAATACTAGGCATCATTACCTAGGACTGCTTTACTTACCAAATAAGCACAATCTAATCATGACACTTAAACTTAAACAAGCAACACTTTAATTATGACAGAAAACAACAACACAATTAATTATTAAACCAGAAAAATATCAATCTCCAACACTCCTCCTTGATATTTTTCTTGA
>Ga0315913_1002005_pt1 | contig 23360 bp, 21 predicted proteins | sample MpolsnodulesMG_FD_207736 | JGI IMG/M metagenome (GOLD analysis project Ga0315913, IMG submission 207736) | Medicago polymorpha root nodule microbial communities from Los Angeles, California, United States - small nodules | ecosystem: Host-associated > Plants > Roots > Nodule | place: USA...
CTGAACTATGAGAAATTAAAATCTGTGGATTTGCATCATTCGTTGCGGATTGAGTAATATTTATCCCAAAGAGTTTGTGTTTTTGATATTTCATTCATAAGGCTCTTGAACTTAGCACTGCAATCTCCTCCGCTGCATAATGCAAATTCAAAAAAAAGATATCACTTTTCAGAAAAACATGCAAGGACAAAAGCATTTTCAACAACTAGAAAACACTTCGTGATTATATTATGCATCAATAAAAGACGAGTTGTGCACAATAAATAGCTGACTCACATAAAGCACAAAATACCAACCTTATGCGGTTCAAAGAAGCAATAGCTCGGAGTGCACTTCGAATCATGTCTTCATTGCGATCTACTTCTTGCTTGACTGCATCTTGCTTTGGCTTAAAGTTGATAGTCTTGTGGAGAGGATCCACCAATGAATCCAACACTGAAAGGTGAAATTTCAAATTAGAAAAAGAGAAATGTAATACAATGAGATCTTAATACTTCAACATATGCAACATAAACCTGCCAACACTGCAGAAGGACACTTGTCAGCTAGTTTTGAAAGAATCAAGTGACAAGGCATTTTAACATCGTAATGATCTGAAATACAAAAAACAAAGTATGAAAGAATTAGTACCAAGACAGTCACATGCACACACACGCATAAAGTAGGATTATCAACACAAGTCCAGAAGCAATAATAACAGAATAACATATTCAAAAAATTTAGTGGAACAAAAAGGCAGCCTGGAGCTATAGAGCTCCTGCTGTATGCAGGGCCTCTACTGGTATACAAAAGGATCAGCTGTACTAATAAGCTTGTAGAGTATCAGACAAATATGATAAAGTTCCCAATGCTTGGACAAATGGGTGGAAGAGTAAATGTAAAGCAAATATGTTAGAAGTCGCAATATGAAATTGAAAGTAACATTAAATATGGGAATCATGAAAAAGAAATGTAATTAGCAAGGCTGGGAGAAAGATTATAACTAACTAAGGCTCACCATCCAAACCAGATTTAAGATAAGGAACAATGAATGACGAGGGGTTTAGTTGATCAAGACAACTATCCAGCAATGTATCTACACATTCAAAAGCCGCCTTCCTTAATTCAAGCCCATCATCCACGGTATGCTTGAAAGGGCCAAGATCAACAGTCCTTATCAGTTCTTGCTGTCATAAATTCATTATAAAAATCAGAATCAGGTATCAAGCCATTATAAATATTAAAATTACTTCAGAAAGTACATAGCATAAAGAAAAGAAAATGTTACGATTATAGTCATGTCGTATAATCAACAGAGTTCAACAAAACAGAAAGTCATAATACAGGTTACCTTAACAATTGTTTGATCGTAAAGAAGAGGCAAAAGATCGGGAAGAAGCCCCTTGATGAGGTTTGGTTTATTGTGTGCAAATGTACTCAGAGCCAAGACAGCAGCTCGCCTAACATGCTGCATGTTCAAAGTAAAAATCAGCAACAATATTGATACCAAACAATGTGCCAATAAGCCAAAAATAATCCAAAATATATATAAATTATAGCTATTGATTTGGAAATCAATGTTCAGTAATTAGATATATTCATTAATTATTATACATATGCATAATGTTAGCGGTTAATTTTTAAGAGGGAGGGAAAAATGTTCGTAGCATGCATATTTTAATCAGTACTGTTAACTACTCACTTTTCCTATAAAGTGACTCTTACTTCAGAAAAGCCACATCCAAAGAAAATTGTTACATTACTTTATCAACATTCAGTTAGTTGATTAAAAACTCACCCTGTCATTATCCTTTATAAGCATCAGAAATGATGATATTTCAGGGTATATGATCTCATCTATCTTCTCTGGACGTTCAACTATAGAGTACTTCACAGCTATAACAACAGTAGCTCGAGTAAATGCAGCTGGACTGCTTGTTCTTACCTATAAAAAATTTAGAATATACAAACATAACCACCAAATATAAAATATGCAAGTCACAAGCTAATAGTACAGGGTACCAAGATAAAGTTCAGATACCTTGAGTGCAGGAACAAGTTTTACAGGTTCAATAAGCGCAATTTTTCCGAGACACTCAGCCACAACATTGCGCACCCCCTCTTCCTCACTTTCACAGTGGTTAAAGAGCAAATTAAGTATCTTTTCAACACTAGACTCTTGGAACTCTGCTTTATCTACGGACTGTCTCACAATTACCTGCCAGGTAGGACAAGAGAGTAGCATATATATAAAAAATCTAAGAAAGTCATCATAATCACATATTATTTATACACAAACACACACTCTTTGTTCAAGGGTCCGTACCTCTTTCAAAGAATGAAGCAGGAGATATTGCTTCTTCTGCTGATTATCAATCTGATTCAAGATAAATGGCAAGTACTTGGGAAGATTACCAACAGCAATGTTACCAAGAGCGTATGAGGCAGCAGACTTTATCTCTTCAAAGGGAGATTGGAAAGACTCAATTACAACATTTTCTATATGTGCATGTACACTTAGATCCTTCCTTCTACCAATCTCTCCCAAACATAGAAGGCCAAGGTGCTGCTTAGCCTTTGAAAGAGAAAAAGCATAATGATTAGTACATTAAAAACAAGAAATAATCTGAAAAGAAAACTGCCGTGGTGATATATTTCATTTAGTTCAGATAGAGAAAGCGACAGTATTGCATAGTTCCACAATATATTCTGAAGATCTACTAAAATTTTCTTATTATACTCTGAAGATACAGAAACAGAAAGCAAGACAGAGGAAAAAAGAGACGAGTGAAACCGAAAGCAGTGGGATAAAGCTAATAGCAGTCCAACATTTCTACACTTTAAGATCAAATTGGATTGGAGCATGCTGAGCCTGTATAGGTGTTGGTGGATTATTAAAAAAAATCACTACAGAGCACAAATACGTGAGGAGAACTTACTGAGTTGGGGCTGCTGTCATCCTTCAGAATGTCGGTGAGCATTTTCACAGTAGATGTGCACTTCTGGTCACCGGCGGCAAGGCAGAGAACAGCCACACATTGAGCAATTGAATGCAATGCTTGTTTAGCAATGCCACCAGACTGTGGAGAAGGCTTGGCGCATCCAAGCAGCGACTCCAGCAGAGAATCAAAACTAGTGTTTGCAGAATAGACTAAAGCAGCAAAAAAGTTTTGTAAAGCCTGCACATTCAGCAAAAAAACAATCTGAGCATGTGTGCTTTTAATATCATAGACATATAGAATGGGGCATGCTTATTCAACTTATAATTGAGGTTTAGACCTAACTTAACCCCACAAAATTTTCTGAGATACTCGCTACTAGTAAACACTTCTAAAGCCATATCACTACCCAAAGAGAAAGTCAATATACACCGTACGTAACCAATTTGTAGGGTGAGAGGTGACCACCACTGACTCACAGTTTTCAAGCCATATCACCATCCAATCTAAAATAATCAACAAGCATAAAATTACCAAAAGTGCTTGCCCCTGCAGCAATGAGCTTCTAATTAATGTTAGAGCTTGGGGAAGAACTTTGTTTCTAACAGCCAATGCAACGCTTTGGCTTGACCTTTCGTCGCCCATTAGTGTGCAGCATAGTTCCAACGCAAGAGCCGTCATATGCAAGTCAGAATCACTAAAATACAAACAGCAAAAATAAGAAAAATAAGTCTGGGTCAATCAATCCACATCACTGGTGTAGATGTACAGATACTGGATTTGTATGACAAACCTAATTAGTCCCGACAGTTCAACAATGATAACTTCATACGCAGATAAACCAATCTTATCACCATAAGCAACTATGAGTGAATTCAAGGTTCCCAAGGTTGCCTGCCTTAGTGCGCGGTTAGCCTGTTTGCAAACAACAAAAGCAAATCTCAATTTTCAATCCTCATGGTGGGAAACTCTAAGAAATTTGACTTCAAAAGCAAATGCAAGTTCAACAAGAAATGTCAATAAAATACAATACAAAATAATTAGCAGCTTATTGTGAGAAGAGTTACATACTTTTCGTAGGAACGCAGTCAACTCTGCTACAACATGCTCCAGGACACATGATAGATCTACCCGAAGTGGAGACGTAGCAATTACAGCAAATGCCTGCATAAGAAACACAGATAGTAAAGACAACTGCCACTCGAGCTAAATAGTTTTCTGGTCATAATCTAGGAGCATAACAAATATATATAGCACAATAGCTTTCTCAACTTACCGCACTTTGGATTGGAAGTTCAATCCCCAATTTAATTTTAGGTATCTAGGTACATAATAAATTTTATAACAAACTGATTTAACCAATACAGTGATAGACTTATTTAACTCTTAATTGGATCATCACAGCTTAACTAGTTTAGGGAATCATGGCAAAATTGTAAAGCAGCATAAAATATCTCGTGAAGATTCAATGGTAGCATCAAGCAGAGCCTAAAACCTATGATTAATTGCTAACTTCTTAAGTTGGTTTTTTTAGTGTTTTTAGTTCCTTTTCTGACTCCTGCTTCAAGCAGAGAAATAAAAAGTCAACAACACTAGAACAGTAAATTAATCAATGAATAATGTGTGCAAAAAGAATTGAGATATATTGAACATATTGTTAGTTCACTATGCACTTCGTGAATTGCTTATGACAAAACAGTTGTGGCACACATTTCGGTAATAAGTATCGTTAAGATAAACAATAGGTTGGTGAGGAAATACTTTGAAAGAAAATGATTTATATAAATCAATAAAAGGGAGGGATGGTCAGCTTTAAAAATCCCCTCAAAACTATAGAAAAATGTAGAAGCGAAATCCTAAAATTTGGGAACTGAACCTAACCGCTTAGTTTGTCTGTGTTAGTAAGGGAGTTTTAGTTAGAGAGAAGATTATGGGTATTTTGTTTGGTGGGAGATTGGTTTTGGAAGGAGAGATCTGAGGCTCCCTTAATCAGGAGAGTTACAGCTTGTATTCATCCTTTTGTTTCCTAACCTGGGTAGATACTTATCAACGGTAAGGAAAATCTCTTTCAATAACACCATATCTTCTCTTTCAATCTATCTCAAATCTTTGAACCATTATCTAATCATTTTGTTTAGATTTTGAGAGGAACGTTTGTATTCATTATTTCTATTCCTAACCTGGGTACATGGTACATACAGTCCAAGGCTAAGAAAGATCTCTTCAATAACACCATACCTTCAATTCCATTCTTTATCAAATCACTGAACCTCTCTATCTAAACAGTTAGTTTGGATTTCGAACACCCCAACACTGGATCTTAGTGGCAACCAGCAAAGGAAATCATGCACAGATGCCGTTCTAATATTTCAGATAAACTCTGATTCTTAGATCTAGCGACTTTCCTAATATTAGCCTATAACCTTTTCTTATTACCACAGTAATACCATTTACATTCTGCATCAGAAGTTACAAGTCAAAGCTGTTTATAGAATTTAAAATTACAAAGTACTTGGGTTAACCTTGACAGCTGTAAGTCGGGTTATCTCATTTCCCATCCTATCAACAAGCACAGGAAGGCATGCAGGTAATTCTGCATTTAGATGGTCGCCAAATGTTGACACAATGAGGCCCATGCAGGAGATAGCACACTCCTTAACCTCCTGGAGAGGAAAAATTTAATTAAGCATGATAAAAACATTAAATGAGTCATTCTAGAAAATAAACTACTTACCTGATCCTGATCTTGGTTTATTAAGCGTGACATAATGCCATTATATATGGGATGGACGTATGGTCTGAAATCAAAACCAGGCCCCTACACAACAATACCATTCTGATTGTTAGAAGCAGGTATACCATTATTTCACAGTCCGAAGAGGATATATAAACACACCTCAATGTTAGGTCGCACAACACTAACAAGTTCTCCACACACCCTCAAGGCCTCTGCTGTGACCTTGTAATACCGGTCACCAACAGCTGATAGCACAGGAGCAGAAAGAGCCTAAAAACAGAAACAAATACAATTATGAAATACTGCCATTATTGTCCACATTGACTGCCAAAACATTCCTTCCATTTAAGAATTTAACAAACAAATCTAAACCAATAAAGTGTGTCAAAAAACAAGTGTAAGTAAAGGATTTTGCTGTGGAAACCGAAGAATCGATTTCATAAAAGACACAAACTCTCGCATGAAGCCCACACAACATAGAATGCAGGGAAAGACAGTACTTACAACTGCCTGCTGTATATATATTCACAGTAAGTAAACGACCAAATCAACCATAACGTTTACGCTGAAAAATTGTAGTTGTGGCAACACAGTTAACTAGGATATGACACCACATCAGAAAAACAATTAAACCAAAAGCTTGAACTATTGTCGATTGAGTAAAAAACAGTGCTTTTAGAAACTAAAATATTTTATTCCATAGAAATTAAGAGACGTAAATAGAAAAAGAAGTGAACTACGAACAATAAAATAAAAAAGCTGATAACAATTAAGAATTTCTTAATAACTATTTTTTTAAGAAGCCAAACTAGCACACCGAATTGGCACCGGGGGGAATCCAACCTGAGACCTTGAGAGGAGCACACCCCAATCCAACAGCACCAGGCCAAGGTTTGAATTTCATAATAACTTATAACATGTATCCTCATAGTATATTGAATCCGTTTAGGCACTATCATTTCCCCTAAAATACAAGTGGTGAAACCAATTTGAAGAGTAAATCAAACATATCCTTATGCTGTTACCTTGATATAAGGATGGAAAACATCAGGAGAATGCGAAGATAATACCAATCGTGTAAATATCAGGGCTTCGATCTTCAAATTTGAGGTAGATGATTTGTCCTGAAAAGTAAAATAATGACAAAATAAAGAGCAATAGGAGAAACCGCGTGACTAAAGAAAGAAAAAAAAAATCAAATATTGCTTACATTTAATGCCTTTTCAATTCCAGGAATGAGTGACCCGATGTGGTCAGCAAGACAGTTGGGCAAGACAACCACAAGTTCTTTCAAAACAGAAAAGGCACCAACCTGCATAGACAACTATGATCAAAACCTTGAGACTTTAATGGATATCAACTTTTAATGACCACTACCTTTGTTTTGATAGATTTCTCACGCAACTGCCTATTGATGGATTTGACAATCTTTGAGAGTTCTTGCTTCAACAACCATTTAGGACTGCATTGCACGTCAATGTTAAGACAGTCAATTTATGCCACACATTATGAATTATGAGGTAATTGTAAAAACTGGGATTAACTAAAGGAAAATTTGAAGTGACTACCGTATTGAATGATCATATTGCTCTTGACAAAGCTTATTAACAAAATTATTAATGCAAAAATGGGTATTTTAGAATTTGGATGCATATTCACACATATACAGAACTGTGGCTAAATTATTAATGCAAAAATAGGTATTCTCTTGTAACTTTACCCTAAGGAACAGTGTTCAGATTTGTATCGTGCTATATCTTTAAAAACAGCAATGAAGTCATAGATACCAGTCGTAACAGAAGTGCTCTAAGATAACAAATGACATGGGTTACAGATCTCAAGGGAGTTACTGGTTCTTCTAGAAAACATCCTCTTGGAATGAGTATGACAAAACTGAATGTTTATTTCATTAGGAAGAGCTCTCCTTTTACAGGAGAAATGCATACAGTCAACTACTTAAATTAAGGAGTGATACAATCAACAATAAATAAAACTGATCTTAACAATAAATGATGGATACTCGTATATCTTCTACACAACCATTTTATATATTTTACAGTTATATAAAAGTATAATTTGACAGTGCATCTTAAGATTTAAATATACCAAGAAGGGTACAAATAATTAAATTAGAAAGCATGAATAAATAAAATAAAATTAGATACAAAGTACTTCCAGATTAGGAAAAACAAAAGCCACTAGCCTCGTTTCATTTGCATCAGTCTGTCCTTTTGTGACATTTCCAGTTTGACGCAAGAGCTCAATGAAAGTATTAAATACATCCATCTGCAACATATGCATGTCAGATAAACAACCATGGGTCTTAAAAGACAATCAATCAATAAAAGACTTATTATGACCTACCTTGACATTTTCTTCTCTCTCTTTAAATCTGTCAATCAGTTTTGGACAAGCCTGTAAAGCAGGAAGTCGAAGGATATGCCGTCATTTAACTAAAAATTATAACAGGGAGTGAACAGCCATATACACAAACAATTACACAGTCTCTTTGAGATAAAAGAAATTTTATTGGAAGAACATGTGGATACAAAAATTCCTGATCCAACAATAAATCTAGTATACCAAATGTTTACTCACAGCCCAGAAGAATATCATGATGCAAGAATAACAAAATCTCAGAAAAATAAAGAGAACAATAGTTTATTAACAAATTACACAAAATTATAAATAAGTGAAAGCAAAGTTACCTCATCATACAGCTTTGAAAGCATCTCAGGACGAGAAACAATCAATGCAGCTAAGCATTTAGCTGCTGCTCTGCGCACTTTCCAGCTGGCATCTTCATCATCCGTATATTCATTTGCACTCTCTCTGGAAAATAATATTTGATATATGATATGATTAACAAGAAGAATCTTGTGCAAATATAAATACCATACAGGTGACCAACTGAACCAAATATAGACACATACTCATCATCCTCTTCTTCATGAGCTTCATCATCTGTATCCTCCTCCATGTTGTCAGTAAAGTTTGGGTCATAACTCAGATATGTCAGTGCCAGGTGAAGAATTTCATCACAATACACTGAAATGTCCCTTGGACACCTTAGGAGAAAGCTTTCTAGAGCCTGCAGCAAAATTTTGACATTATTGAATATATAACTAATAGTGTACCATAAATATACATACAAACATTTCATAGTATAAAATTATGGATAATAAACAAATATGGCACCTGCAGACTGTACTCACGAAGCTCTTCATCATTTTCTGAGGCGGTAGTACAATAGTTAATAAGGACTGGAACTGTATCTCCAAGATGGGGTCCAAATCGGTAGCCAACTGCTCGACTGTAACACCAATTAGCTCAAATCTGTTACTACAAACGTTCTATTTTCGACCAGTGTTGTTAAATAGTGGTTGTGTACCATGAGGTGTTATGATGTTAGTATTGTTAAGTCACCATTTAATACAGTTTATATATTTATCATGCAGCTTATTTTTATTTGTATACAGATTAACATTTATAAATGGCACTGATTTATTTCAACCATAATGTAACTTCCACTGTTTGCCTATATAGTGCAGTAATGCTGTCCGTGTCCGCTATATATGACAGTGGCTTTTTGGTTTTGAACCACTTCCACTATCTGCTAGTGATAACACTGTTTTCAACATAAAAAACAGACTGAAGCAAGAGGGAGAAAATAATGTGAAAGAAATTGCTAACCTTATAGCGCCAATCATTTGTATATTTGTACGAGTCATATCAGACTTGGCAGCTTTATTTTTCAATTTGGTAACAATTTCAACTGTTGCCTTTGCCAACAAATCATCTGACAAACTTGAAGAAAGAGATGCTGACAAGAAGAAAAACATGTCAACAGTTTTGCATTAATTGACAATAACGTTTTTTACCAAAATAAAAGAGGCCGCTTCAGGGTTGATACCAAACATCATTTTAGTAAAACGATACATGTTTGGTTGATTGAGGTCAAAATAACTGACAAAAACCTTGTTCTTACAAATATCATTTGTCTTTCATGTTAGGTTAAAACATTTATGCTAGCTGTTTACGCTAAAATTTATTTTAGCATACAAAATAATCAAACATAAATCACTTCATATCAAACTTAAATTTGGCCAAATTGATTATACAAAATCAACTTTATTCAGAATCATAATTATCAAATACTCACCACACAACAACTTGGAGAGCGCCTCACCTCCTCTCAAACGTAATTTTAGAAAAAATATAGATGTTTGATTGCTTTGAATCAAATTCTTATTTTATCATCAATGCTTGACATTACTAGAAGCTATGAAAAGTCTCTTCTGAATTAGGTTAAAAAATCAACACAAGTTTTACGATGAAGTTTCTTTTAGAGTAAAATCATTTGAACACAATCTCTTCATTTCAAACTCATATTTGGGCAAATCAGTTAATAGAGTCAAACTCATTGAAAATAATGTTAATCAGATGCTCGTTGAAACTTGAAACGCAAATCTATCTATCTTTCAGTTACTGAATCAAAGTTGCCTCGGACGCAACAAAAAACTACAATAGGGTATTTAACCAAGATGAAGGGAAAATAATTGAGAAAACTCAAACTGCGGAAAGTAACATCAACTCCCCACTAATGAAGAATAAATTCTACAGAAAAACAAAAGCCAGCAGATTAAAATATGTCTTACCAAGGCATGCAACAGACTTCTTACGAACCGTAGCTTGGTTAGAATTCAACTGAGAAAGCAGGGAATTTAACAATAGGTCATGATCCGCTGCCATTAGATTCCCAAATTTATGAAGGACGTCGCATAAAATATCAAGACATTCACATTTAATTTCTGTGGTCATATCCTGTGAAACGAACAACAGTGTTAAGCATGCGAAAGCAAGTAGATAAACAAGAAGGGAGTTAGTTAGTTAGTTAGTTAGTTAGTTAGTTAGTTACTTTGGCAGTAATTCCTTTGATCAATTGTGGGGATAGAATAGAAAGGATGGACTGAGCAAGGGATTGGGTAGAAACTTCAGCAACAACAGTCTTCAAAGCAATGCTAGCAGTGTCGCGATGCTGATCCTTGCCATTAAGTATTTTGTCACAGAGTTGACTGGTCATTTCAACAACCCTAGACTCATTCATCTTCCTGACTAATGGAGCGAGACATTTAACAGCAAGACCGGAAACATCACCAGCAGCATCATCAAGCTGTTGAATTATTATATTTTTCAATTTAAGTTCGAGATCAGCATCAGCCCTAAAGGTTGGTTTTGTCAATTCATTAAGCAAATCAGATGTGGCCATATATCTGTAATCTTTATCCTTCCCAGTCATCTGTCACAAAGTTGAAGATTATTTGTTATCATAAACCTAAGTAATACCAACACACAAAAAGTGTTAAAAGAGAGAAAAAGTACCTTTTCAAGAATACCAGGCAAAGCTAAGTTCGCCATATTTGCAGAAGCAGCAAACAACACTGTGATGAGTGAGTCGAGTCCAATGTCAGAGATTACAATACAGAGTTGAATTGAAAAATAATCAACAAGAAACAGAATCAACGAAGATTTGAATTCGATTGTATTAAATTATAAAAAAGTAGAATTGAAGATAAGAGATATAAACGAACCCTAGTGCGAGAGTCGATCAGAAATCGATGCGGCGGAATCGATCAAACCAAATGCGTCTTTCTCTTTCTCTTTCTCAAAACTCACTCTCAAGTGTGTGTCGAACACTTTTCGTTTCGTTTCGTTTCGTTTATAAACCCTACTTACTTGCTTACACCCAAATTTATTATTATTGCTTTTATCTCTTCTTCTCTTATTTTTCTTTTTTTTTTTTAAGTGAAGACCTAAGTGATCCTTCACAAAAAGTTTTTTAAAAAATACTTTAGATTCAAAAAAAATTAAACAATACTTTGGATTCAATTTAATTTCTCACAGTATAAAATAGGCGTCGTTGGAAAAGGCAACCCCAAATATTTGGTACCAAAAGCGGTTAGCGGTGACCGTTGAATAAATTTATTCCGCTTGAGTTGGGTTAAAATCACGAAATGAATTTGTGTCATCGTCATCTTCAAATAAGGTATTTCTATTGTAGCACCATGAATGGCGCATAGTAGGGCAGTGCCCACTACACCAGCAACTTACATCGTATGAAACGAATTTAATGTCCAATTATTAAACCCGTCGAAAAAGAGAATGAATCGAAATATAACTGTTGCACAAAAACTAGGCTTAAAGAACCAATCGGACTAACCTAATTGATAAATCAGGAATACATAAAAAAAAAACATCAATTGAACCAGAGAATGCGATTGCATTTTAAGGACGTGGTTGAACAATTCGAGCAAGTTCAAATCGATGTAATATAAAACCTATTAATCATAAAGCACCGTGGAGAGCAACAAAAGTCCACAAACCACCTAATTAACACCAACAGGTAAAATCTCCATGTGTTTCAGGACTCGTACTACAACAGAGAGTGTGCTAAACTATTAGCAGAAGTAGAGATTGTCGCAATTAAAAAGTTACAACCTTCCAAATAAGAACTTGTCAATCCATGAAGTTATAGAGGTGGCACCTTTGAACCAACCCCTCGCGGCAAAATAGGCGCAATCCACCTTCACCACCACAACTACAGCGGTAAGACCATCCATAACACCACAATCAATACCTTCTCTATTTAAATGAATGGAAATTGAAGTGTTGAAATTAGGAGAGATAATATGTTTAATGGTGTTGATTTCCACACCGTAGAAAACTGATGAGAAACACGCGGGAGGAAATCCATTCTCTTATTCAACAGTGGGCATCCTGTAAATAAAAGTTGAGGTTAACCAATTCTTTTGCACACACCTAAATAAAACCACATACACCTTCATATCGACCTCCAAGATATGCATAGCCTCGAGGAATTAACGTGTCCATCCCGACTGTGAGGATGATCTCACTCCCATCTCAAATCATCGTCATGCTCAAAGTTGGTGCAATTAGCTTGTAACTACGCGTTTCCTTTTTCCAATGTCATGTATCACATTTTTCGATATGTTTTGGTTTTTGTATTTTTAATGTAGTGGAGCTAAATGTATACTAGTTAATTGTCACTGATATTCTTATTGAAGGGAAGAAGACTAATAAGAATGGAAGAAGACCATTGCAAAGGATTCGACGCTTAATTCAAATAAAGTGGAAAGTGAAGATTCAACACATGTACCATGAACTAGTTATGTGAATGCTTTGGTAATGGGCGTAGTGTAGGTTGTAGTTTGATGCGATATTAGTCTTGTTCAAGTCAAATTAGTCCGTAATTTTCCCAACAAAATAAAACTAAATTAGTCATTTATTAACCATTGATTAGACGATTTTTTTTTTTTAAGAAAGATTAGACGGGGTTTTATTCCCTTGATTGGTTCGTAATTTTTTTATGGGTTTCGGCCCTCCGTTGTACCAAAAAAAATGAATATTTACAATTAGTATCCGAATGAAACATAATAACTACTAATTTGTGTATATTATTTCTTCATTTTGAAAAGTTTGTTGTCGATCAGGCTGTATACTGATAGGAAATGTTCGTGCGTGAATATCAAATTAGGTTAATGGAGCATTCTTTTGATTTTTCATCTACAGATTTCCAGTTTTTTCCCTTAAAAAAAAATCCAGTTTTCTAACTTGTACACTCTGGTTGGTTGCATATTCTTGTCAATTTGATCATTATTAAGAAATCAGATTAACCAACTGTTTTATGCAATCAACATACTCAAGTCATGATCCAGTGCATAGAGAAAAACATATAAGCATTTTGTTTCACTTTTTGAGTTTTGGTCATCAACAAGATAATCATTAGAAGAGTCAAATATCTTCTAAATATTTATAAAGAATAATTTCATCTTAACAATCCGTGTTTAATTTATGGCCAAGGAGAAAATTCATTAAAAAAAAGGTACAGTATGTATGCAATTGACTTATATTTTATAACCTAATCCTGCATTGTCAATCCAAATACTTCGACTCATCCGTGATTTACAAAGTTGAGCAAGTCCACTTCTAAAACTAAGTAAGCCGAGGTAGAATATGGACAGCAAATTAAAATCACTTGCTCAGTAGATAAAATTTTACTTCAATACCCAGAAGTAAATATTAAAAAATGTACGGCATTTTGTGAATGATGATGCTCTTCCTCATTTTTTCCGATTCATAGGCTTTTCTCGATACTGTCTCTATCTCTATTTGGCTTTCTTTATGTCAGCAACTCTGAGAGTTGTGGTTCCTGCCACTTTTACGCAATCAATGGCAAGCACACATACTACTTGTTCTGAGTACCGTTACTTGGTCAGCTTTTAATCAAGACCTAAGCTTCAAATATTTCTTCGAAAGACGCTTTTCAAACTGATTTAGAAATAGAAGGAAGAAACTACAGATCTTTATCATGACAACAATATTGTCTTACCAGTAAAACTCATTGTGGGATTTAGAGCAAAAAGATGGTTTGTAGGCAAGTTTGTGCAACCTCCCCGAAGTTATAAGACAATAGTCAGTGTAGAAGGTTACCTGTTATCACATATCAACTGTGATATTTCAACAAGATATAACTCCCACTTCAACAAAAAAAAAACTCCCACTTCAACAAGCATTCAGAATTTCAGATATAAAAGAATAAAACATTTTGAGGTCTACTTTCTTAATAATAATAAAAGCTGAGTGTGTTCTTGAAATAGTAAACTAGCACTTGGAGGTCTTTAACACTAGCTTCAGGTCTCTTAAACAGATAAAATATTTAACCAATTTGTTGATGTGCTTAATGACAAAGGAGCATGCAAGTGCAGGATCATGAGTTCACACATTTATAGTAGGAACATATAGCCAATTGAAGACATCCACCAAAGGGCGTCATTACCATGCGAGTTGAATGCACAAGTCTGGCATATCATGATAAAAAAAGGGTACTGTAAAAGTTTTCAAACAAAGTTTTGTGCTAAAATCATTTAGCCCTTGGTATCATTAACAAATCACGCTATCTAAAATACATAAAGCATACACATGGACCTGCTAAAGAAACTGAATCTATCTAGATCTTCACAATTAAAACATGTAGAGGGGAATAATAACTTTATGGAAACCCATAGTGGTTGCCGTATTTGCTAGAACAGATTCCATATTCTTCTTAAAAATCACTAGCGGATCCATGAATGCAGAACAACAACTTTTGCATAATTGCATCTGATTCAATAACCACTTTTTCTGAGTTGAGTTCCCTTTGCCAAATGTGAATCACACCAAAAGGCCAAGTTGTTCCACAATCAATACCTTTGGATCTAAGTCTCACTTCTGTGTTGGGAGGCATTCTCTACAAAATATGAATTCTCCAAAGAAAGCTTATCATACAAATTATGCAGGCAAGAGGCATAAAAGTTTGACAGAGTTCAGTGTGCAATAACATGAAATTACATCTAAAACGCATAAAAACATTGTCTAAAGACACAAGGATCAAAGTTCTCTTTTCCCCTTGAACAAAGCATATTTTTCAGCTGCAACTAAGAAGTATCAAAATGATGAAAATTATAAAAGAAACATTCAAGGGTTTTGTAAGTATACTAGCCAGTGGCCAATACAACTTATTCACATCATATAATACTTGATGATTCTACTTTATAGTATGATCTCAGAGTACAAAAACACAGGTAAAGGACTCAAATTCAAGAAGAAAGGAAAAGCTGAAAAAGAAGAAAAAGAAGGAATTGCAATACTCTCTTGACTATTTACAAACACATTGTTCTTGCTTGACACTCCAATGTGCCATCATCTCTGCATATGATTTTTGCTCCACAGCCAGTACCATTGACTTGTCCAACTGCCTCTTCATCAACCAATACCCCATTTATGTTATCAATATCAGTCTTGTCTGGAATCTGTAGATAAAAACAAAAATCAACATTCATATTGATAACTACCTTTTTCTTTAAAAAAAATCCACTTTCATATGCAACAGTTTTGGAGGGTAGGGAAATATAGATGAGAAAAACAATAGAATATGATCTTATATTTCCACAGGTAGTGTGTACCTCAAACATTGCTTCAGTAAGAATATTTTCTAATAAGGCTTTTAAACCACGTGCACCCGTGTTCTTTGCCATCGCTTTCTTTGCAATCAATCTCAAAGCATTATCAGTAAAATGCAAACCGACCTGAAACATAAACCAGATTAAAATAGGTCACTGAAGATGGATCAAGGTCTAGCCTTCTTGGAAAAAAAATATCCCCGAGCAGAGTGACAAATAGTTAACGATTAAACACTTACATTGTTCATTCTGAACATCTTCTTGTACTGCTTAACAAGGGAATTTTTAGGTTCAACCAGGACCTATATATTGCATAAATGATACTGTAAGAAGCAGAAGAATTCAACATACCGATAGAATGATAAAGTTAACAACGAATTCTCATCTAATTTAGTGTGAAACCGCGTTGACTCATATTTAAAGTTTAAACTATAATCTGGTCAGCATGTGTCTCAGCATAGAATACATAGCTGAACTTGATATGCATTTTACACAAATATATGATATATACCTGAAAAAGTTGGTCCTCGTTCAAAGCAGACAATCCAGCTAAAATGGGAAAACGGCCCACAAATTCTGGTATAAGGCCATGTGCAATTAGATCGCCACATTCTACCTGTGATTCTTTAAAACCACTGCATTAGCTACTTGAAGAACTTATTTTATAATAATTGAGCCTCGAAAAAATGGAGAATGTGAGAGGGATTCAAACAAGAAACCCTAAAGTAAATAAAAAGAAACAGAGATAACTAAAACCTTAAACTAACAAATCAAGGAAAATCAAACTAACTCAAACCCAACAAATGATCCATCCCCTACTCCCAGAAAGCAACAAAACTGAAGAAATGCAACATTCTATTTGAGTCTTTAGTTCTCACATTCTCCAGAAGTGACGATGTTACAGCAGAATCAGTGAATCCACAAGCTCTCATATTTTCACGAACTGGGACTCCAAAGCCAATGGACGAATCTTGCAGCCTGAAAAAAGGAACATATTTCAATCAAAATTCCCAAGTACAAGACTAATATGCGATAGAGTCGTGGAGATATAGAAGATGACCTCACCTCTCGGAGATGGTCTTCTCCAAATTAACAAAGGCCCCTCCACATATAAAAAGAATATTTTTTGTATCTATCTGTCAAAAATTAATTAAGGTTGTGAGACATGAACCAAAGAGGAAAATACAATAAAAATGGCAAACTTCCAGGCTTCACCAGGCTGGAGAAGGGAAATGGGCATTGACTATTCACATTCTAATCTCTACCATAACTATTGAAAAATGATGGAAAAAAAATCATAAGCATCAGGGAGATTTCAACATGTGGCCGACAAGTTAGAAAGAAGGCCACTTAAAGCATTTTAAGTATGTCATAATGCTCAATATAGAAAAAAAGATCAAATTTTCATCTTTTGTTTCATGGAAAGGAAGGTTCTTCAAGCTAATCAACTACAGCACAGAATAAATCATAAAAATGAGAGAAGCAATGATGTTCAGAAAATCAAAAACTTCCATTTATCCTTTAAAACCAATTTCATTCTCTTCCCGTAAGATTAATATGTTCAATTATGAAATTTTAACCACAAAAAATTGTGACGCCTTCCCCTATGCAAGTCAATAATAGAATGCCGGGACTAATGGAAACTATGGTGTTTCTAACATACCAGGATGTTCTCACCAGAATGAAGTTTGCCAGCTCCTTTATCAGCTACACTCACAACCTATGAAAGGAGAAGATCCCTTTCAAATAATAAGAAATAAGAATAACATATAGAAGTAGAACAAGGAAAACAATTTAACATTCTAAATTCTTTAAAACTGTACCAATGAAATTCCATATAGTTCCCTCAAAATTTGCAATCCTTACGTCACGAGTTATAATATGGTACAAAAAAAAGGCAAAGAGGCTTCATTCAATTGCTAACCATTTTCTCAAGCTGTCAAGATCTGAATTTTGTAAATATTACTTCTTATAATTTGTTTGGGATGGTAATGTTAAAGAATGATACATTTTTTAATTAGGTAGATTATGACAAACACTTTTCCTAGTATTGTATATTTGCATACCATAACTTCAAATAATCGACAAACAATGTGCCCTGCCTTATTCATAAGTTTTTATACAAGTACATTTTTTCAGAGCTGGTACATATAAATGTAAGAGTAGAACATGATGTTAATAATAAAATTGACCTACGGTGCTTTCCAACATTTTGAGTAAGGCATGCTGAACACCTTCCCCGGACACATCTCTTCCACCGCTTAAACTCTCGGACTACAAAATAAAAGGCAATATTAAGATTTTACACTAAGATTACTCAAAAACACTAAAGCAAGCAATAACTGAAGTGAAATGTGAAACCTTCTTAGTGATCTTATCGATTTCATCAATATAGACAATCCCTCGCTGAGCTAGTTCCACATCAAAATCAGCTTCCTACAAAAAGACAGTGGTGTTAGAAAAGGAAAAAAAGAATTAGCATGATTAAAGTTGAGAAGAGAGAGAGAGAGAGAGAGAGAGAGAGAGCATACTTGAAGAAGGTTATATAAAATGGAGTCAACATCTTGTCCGACATAACCAGCCTGGGTGAAGGTTGTAGCATCGGCCATAGTAAAGGGTACATTAACAATACGGGCAAGAGTTTTAGCAAGCAAGGTCTTCCCTGTAGTTGTAATAATAGAAAAGAATAAAGTGAATGTTGTTGCAAAGGAATGAATTGAGAATGATGATATGATACCTGAGCCAGTAGGACCAATGAGCATGACATTGCTTTTGTCTAAGTGAACAGAATCATCGTCATCATCGTCTTGGGAAGAGAGTATCCTATTATAATGGTTGTAAACAGCGACAGAAAGCAGCTTTTTAGCTTGATCCTGAGCAACGACAAAGGAGTCGAGGGACTTACAAATCTGTTTAGGAGTAGGCAAAGGCGAATTAGGTTTAGGGTTAGGGTTAGGGTTAGGGAGTCTGGCAACCTCAATGAAAGAACCGTGGAGAGGACACAGCTTGTAAGGGCGGAAATAGAAGGCAGTTTTGCAGGATGGACAAAGATTGAGTGCCTGAAAGAGACCCGATTGTTGACCCGAAATGGATAATGGTCGATTGGAGAATAGAAGGGACATGTTGTTGGAGCAACGTGGGCAGTTCACAACTGCCCTGATATGCTCGTAATCTTCTCTTCTTCCTTCCCATTTCTGACGAATCATCCATGATGATATTGATTGCGGTTGTGGTTGTGGGGTATTGTTAGTTTGCCGATACACCGATGGCCGACAATTGTATAACAGTGACAACCTCCTTCTTAACGACAACATCCTCTTTCTTTCTTTCACTCCACGACCCTAAACCCTGTGCTCTGGCTGACTCAACGACCGAAACCACTCTCTCATACTCCCTTTCTAACATTTTTTTCTGCATCTTTTATTCTATGTTTTAAATTGTTGTCATAATTCTTCTCTCTTCGGTATATTATTTTTGTCCTGTTAACCAATTTGAAAACACTTGATAGTTAGATGATCAAAATGAAAAAATAAAATAAGTTAAAAGACTCGATGATCAATTAAATCGTTTATCTATCGCACTCATTAAGAAACTTTGATCACATTACAAGAGATTTGAGAAAATTTTGACAAATATAAAGATTAGTTTCAAATATTAATAGGGTCAGAAACTAGTTTAAGAATTGTTTCTAAAGATAGAGACCAATTTTATAATTTACTCTCTATTATATGAAACGTGTTTTGTAAGTGTGAGACTCAAATGAGATTGTTAAGAGTCAATATTGAAATGAGAGTCCCTAGCACTCTTCATAGAATTATAAGAAAATTATGGTTTACATTAAAATTTTATGATCGCAACAACTAGCCATGCCCTTCTTTTTCGAACGGGTGTATACAATAGACGTCCAAGTAAGTATAAGTTATATCATATAGCCAAATGAGTATCAAAGTGAGGTTGATCTTACCTAGGGTGCGGCCCTTGTTTATAGTGAATTATTATGATGATACACTTCATGTTGTTATTCTTACTCCTACGATTTGGTGCAATCTATTAAAGACATGATCCAATTTGCTTAACATAACCAATTATGAGATAGGTGGAGATGGATATCTGATTCACTAAACATAGTTTGTGTGTTTTGACTTATCTTGCAATATCATTGCTCGATTGTTCAAGCCTAAATACTCTCCCAATGTTTATTTCTTAGATGTCAAAGTTGGTCACACTCCAAGTTTTGTTTGGAAGAGTGTGCACTCTTATAAGTTTCTTATTAGGGAAGGTAGTCATTGGTGTATTGTAAAATGACAATATTCCATTGAGGAATATGAGATGGTTAGGTGATGGTACTTCTTTAAAACCATCTTATGAGATTTGTTCTTTGATCGTTGACATGTTAGCAATGTCATAAGTCCGACTAAAAAATTGTGGGATATTCTACTCATGTTGTGTGTTTTTTGTTTAATCTCTATTGTATTACAACGACTTAACAATAAAGATTCTAGCCTTTTTGACATAGTTCTATAGGGTATATTAAACCAACATGTCGTACCCCAATTTTTGACCTAAGATGTCACTGACACGTGTCGTTGGACCCTACATTCATACGCCGTCTGACCCCGATTAGTCTTTGATTTTCAGTGAAAAATTCGGCAGATGAGTGGAAAATGGTAAGTATATGGGAGCCACGCCATTGGCAGGTTACCACCCAATTCATCAAGTTTGAGCCTGTGCCCATTTATTTGGAACTCTCATTTATTCTATTTGCATAATTTTTTCTATTTTTGATGGAAATACTTGAAGCAAAAATTTTCAAAATACAAAACTTTTGTACATCTTTTGAAAAGTGTGAACAACAAACACACCTTCTTTGAACTCACGAGTAGTTTGAAGCGTACATCAGCATCCGCCTCGAGAACGGTTACATCCGGAAGAGAGAAACATTGTTGAGCACTATGGAGAGGACCTCTGCTTTGAGCAAGATGCAGTCATAATCCAGAAATACAAAAAAAAAAATCAAAAATCAAAAAGGCTCGCTGAGTTGAAAACCTGAAAAGGCGACTTAGGCAATAGAGAGTGTCTCGGTGGACTGAAAACCCGAAAGGGCGGTCCAGGCAAAAATTAGGGGCATAAAAAAGGAATATACTCCTGGTGGATTGAAAACCCGAAAGGGCGATCCAGGCAAAAGTTAGGGATTTTCAAAACAAAAGAAAAAATAAAACAAAAAGGCATGACTGCTGAGGCGCGCCAATGGAGGAACACTCTGCGCTGGTCTACAAATGACAACTTTTTCCAGACTTTGGGTCAACAATGAGCTTTATTCCCAAGAGACATCAGTTGCTACCTTATACCGGGTTTTACCCCGTCAGCGGCTCGACTTGTTCACAATAATATCATCTCCAAGGAAGTTTGCCGAGTGTTTGTACTGTGATGTCAGTCCGCCTCCCATCTTACCTGTTTTGTCTTGTTTCATCGAGTTCGCCTGTCATATGCAAGTATACAGTCGTACAGTCATCTACAATTTATACAGTCATACAAATCACATTCATTCATACATTCATACAATTACACATTCATACATTAATACTTTCATAACATATACACAATATCAATTCATACATGGTTGCATCAGTCACCCCAAGTCTTGTTTGGTCGTATCCTTTCGCTTCAGTCTTCAAATTGTTTCAAGTGGTCGGTCCTAAACAATGGACAGCTTGAGTTTTATCTTTTATCTTGTTTCGAGCGGTCAGTCCTAAACAATGGACAACTTGAGTTTATCTTTTATTATTGTTTCAAGTGGTCAGTCCTAAACAATGGACAACTTGAGTTTACCTTTCATTTTCCAAAAGTGTCATCCCCTGCTTCGTCAGACAACGAGATGTCACTCGATCCTTCGCATCATTATCAAATTTCATTCCCCGCTTTGTCGGAATACGGAAAATCAAATGTCATTCCCCGGTTTATCGGAATACGGAATATCAAAATCATCATTCCCCGTTTTGTCGGATTACGGAATACCAAAAGTCATTCCCCGGTTTATCGGATTACGGAATATCAAATGTCATTCCCCGGTTTATCGGAATACGGAAAGTAAAAAAATAATAATAATAATAATAATAATACGTCTTTCCCCGGTTTGTCGGATTACGGAAGGTCACTCAAGTTCTATTTTCTTGACAGTGTCACCTCCTAGTATGTCGGATAACGAGGCGTCACTCAAATTCAGTTTTCTCAAAAAATTGTCATCTCCCGATTTGTCGGATAACGAAATGTCAAGAGGTGTCATCCCCTAGCGTGTCTCGTCAAAGGTTGTCACTAACTATGGTAATGGACAATCATCTTCCCCAGTAAAACTACAATATCCCCTAGCGGAGTCGAGTCCCTTTCTTCTACGAATTTGGGTATCCCATTGTTCTCTCTCATTCCAGTCAAATCATCTTTGTCGTCCTGCCTTCATCATTACATCACGAGCATTCATAACATCTTAAGTCAAAAATGGTGTACTTGTATTTAAGTCTCTTCGACTCGTCAAATCAAAGATTCCATCTTCAAATCTCCGGACGAAGAAACTTAAATAGGGGCATCTGTCATACCCCAATTTTTGATCTAAGATGTCACTGACACGTGTCGTTGGACACTACATTCATGCGTCGTCTAACCCCGATCAGTCTTTGATTTTCAGTGAAAAATTCGGCAGAGAGATATTTTAAAATACCTCATATTTGATTCCGAGTCGGGCCCTCCTCTCTCTTTATTTTTGTTTTTATCTTAATTTTAATTTCCATCTTTTATTTAAATTTTTTAATTAAATTTTAATTTTGTTTCGTTAAAATCCTTTTTATTTATCTCATCTTTTTTTTAGTCTTTATCTCCTTTTCTTTTTATCATTTTTATCTAGTCCAAAATCATCTCAATCCACAACACAGACTGTCACACATTCAACAGTCCAAATCCAATTCACGCGTCCATTTTTCCAGCAAAGGATAATCACATTATTTTTCCTTCTCATCTCAATCCAAAGCCAATTTATTCTGCTCTTCTTCAACAAACCCTAACCTAAGTCTGGTGCTATAAAAGCAATACCTGCAGACACAACCAGGGGGGACAATTTTCGCAGCCAAACACACAGAAAAAAACAATTTCACACGACAGAAAACCAGTCAAAATCCCACAACATATAAACCTGCGAACAACATTCACGACGGTGCAAGACAGTACCGAACCACGCATACAAACGGATCGGTCGAATCTATCAGAACATCACGCAAAGCAGCAAAGCCCCTCACAATCGCAAGGACAGACTGTCTCAACATCACAAACAGACCCAAACATGTGACTGAGCCGTCACCGTCGATCCAAGAGGTAAAGGTGGTTTATTACTTTCTTCTTTCATTTTAGATCTAGGTTTTGAGACTTAAGTTTTGAAATTTTAGGTTAAGAAACGAGTGTAGAAGGAGGAGTAGAGTAGAAAGAGCCGAAAAATTAAAAAGGGAGGAGTTGTTTTACAACTTCGGCGGCGGCGGCGCCGTCTAAGACGGCCGGCCACCGCGTCAGACCACCGGCCACCGCCCCATTCTCCAATCGGAGAAGATAGAAGAAACAGAGAGAGAGAGAGAGAGAGAGAGAGAGAGAGAGAGAGGATGTATGAAAAGAGAGAGAAATTCATGTTCAAATGAAAGAAAATTAGGG
>Ga0315913_1002006_pt1 | contig 23356 bp, 15 predicted proteins | sample MpolsnodulesMG_FD_207736 | JGI IMG/M metagenome (GOLD analysis project Ga0315913, IMG submission 207736) | Medicago polymorpha root nodule microbial communities from Los Angeles, California, United States - small nodules | ecosystem: Host-associated > Plants > Roots > Nodule | place: USA...
GTCAGCCTGCAAAATAAATGTATATTCGTGATTGAATAAAACAATGACGTAACTCGCACACATTCAAGTAAATCGAATTGATTCATAAAGAGTTTCAACAAAGTATCAGACCACTTATTTCACCCTGTCTGTATTTCTTCAACCGCGCCGAATGTTATTAACCCCTTTTCGAAATATATAAAACTCTACGAAATTCAATTTTTTATAGCATGACTGTCTAGGATGATTATTGACAATTGGACCTGATTCCAAACATAGGGGTTGCTCATCTAGCCATTGTTAACTTAGTGAATGATTGACAACTTTGGATACTATAACATGGTCAGATAACAGGTTATGAAGGTAAAAGTAGGAACTATCTGCATTCTACAATCAAAAATTGAATAATTAATTAGGCAAAAGGTTATCATATTAATGTCAATTGTGCATAGCACTCAAATAAAATTACAAGGAAAATAACATTTAATTAGGCAAACTTCTCTAGCAAAGGATATTAAGTTCAACAGATAAAGATCTATTTCTACCTTAAATACAATTGACCACATCTTCCACCACCATTGTAAAGGATAAAGTTGCCAGCACCAAGCAAACACCAAAGCAAATCAAACCAAAACCAACTGAGATCTTCGACATATAATGGAAAAAGATTAATGATCTTCGCACAAAAGGAAGGAGGCATCACTCTTATAGTCTCCTACGGTGACACGCAGCCTAAATCTGCACAAACGAAACAATACTTTCTGACATCAAATCAAATAGCAAGTCATCAAAACATTGTTTAAGGATAATACAAAATGTACCTTGGTTCATCATCCTTTGACTGATGATCATTCCACATGTCGACACCCTCATCGACACCAAGGTAGCAAATGACCACTCCACTCTCCGATGAGGTGGTGAAATCAGCAAAAGTCACGAACCTTAGACATTTATGATCTAGTCAGCAACTGAAATTGGAGAATGAAACCTGAATTCAATGATGCATACAAAAACACATTACAGGTACCTATAAATAGAGAAATAGATAAAAAGAGACAAACACATTGGGGAGGGAACGGAAGAAATTTGAATCTCATTTAAAAATATAAATATTAGACTTCTCAAAACACAACATAAAAAAAATTGCATACATCATAAATCAGATATTTTGTTTAAGAAAACATTGATTATTAAACAAAATAAAACCAAATATAATAGAGTATCTGCATGAAAGGTACGACGTAAATAGCATCTAAGCTAACCAAGGATTACAGCTACTTATCAGAAAAAACAAATAGCAGGGCAAAGAAGTCTCAGAAAAACAGAGGCATTAAATGAAAGGGTAAAGTATATGTCTAACCAAAAGCAGAGTGCAGACCAGGAAATAATAAAGCAGGTGGAAAAGCACATATCTGGAAATAAACAACTAACAAAGGAATAAACAAATACGCCCTCTAAATAACATACCACTGGAATACAGCTGTAAGATAATCTAAATGGATTCTTCAGAAAATGGAGAAAATTACCAATAAAGATGAAGTGGTGGCAGCTCATAAAAGTAAACCTACAACTACAATGCTACCATCCCACTGAGATACACACATATGAAATTACGCAAATAACATCAACAAAAGGAAATCTTGCAGAGAAAAAAGAGAGTAAATCATCACCTCAAAACAACAACCACATAAAAACCCAAACAGAATGAGGTCAACTACACCGGACTAAGCCCATATCCATAAAAATGATGTGAAAAAAATTTAATTCTCACCATGCATACCTCAACCTTAAGTTGAATCCAACAACAGCCCCATAAAGGTCACCTACAAAAAAAGGATGCAAAAATCACCGAATAATGGGTACAAAATAAATAATCATAGTGGAGGTAAAATCATACAACCCTCGCACACAGAACACTGAACAAAGAGAAAAATTTGGGGCCAAAATGGATAACCCCAATCAATATTACACAAAAAGGGGTGAACAAACCCAAGCGCATGAACACGGTCCATGTCAAACCCAATCAAATAGGTCGAAGCAAGTCGGTGGCAGGAACATCAAAGAAAAAATTACGAAAATCGGAAACGAATAACTCGTCCAATGAAGGGGGCAAAAACCTCTAATGAAACCAAAAATAGCTGCACATAAGAAAAATCCGCCGCGAGGAAGAAAGGAGTGTGCATAAAATTCTTCATGATTGACTATGGATAGAAATTGTGTGGAATTGATACCAATCATGGGGAAGTTAAGCGAAGAGTATAACAAACTCCACCAAATATGACAATAAGACAAAACATGCCCACAAGTCCATAAGGGTAACTCAAACAAAGTTAAAAAATGAGACCAACCAACCTTATCAACAACATCAAGCACACTATTTGGGCTTACAATAAGATTGGAAACAAATTCCTCAGCATCAGAATCATCAAGAGACTCAAACATGATTCACACCACCGCTATCAGTTAGGGGTGTGTCGGAGACAGCCTGGATATAAATAAAAATCAAATATGTATATGAAACACTAAACAATTCCATCAATTACATCAAAACGGGCAGGAATATAACCTTAGAATGAGTGCATTCAACACCAATAGAGTTAAATGCCTAGACAACAAAAGCCTGATCACAGACCCTTTTAACTCTGAACGAACCATCAAACATAAAACTCGCACTAGTACACTTCTCAACCTTGAACAACATCTTCCTTCCCTTAAGTTTATTAAACTGAGTAGGGTGGAAGCCAGTATTTTCGGCCTTGATAGTAAAGGAAATCAAAGACAACGATCAACATATGTGAAAAAATTATATTTGAAATTTAAAAATTAAATTAAAATATAAAACACATAACAATTTACATAACTGAATAAGAGAAAAAGCTTCAGAAAGGATGAACAAATAATAAAAACCTTAGAAAGAGACACCAGAGTATTGCAAGGAATATCAAGCAGATTCTGCATATCACCATCAAAAACAACATCAGCATGAGAATCACTAACATCAAGCTTCACCATGTACCTGCAAAGAAAATGTCATTAACAAAAAATAAACCATTGATGATATTATGAATGGGAAAGCAAACTACAAAGAGTAAACACCTTGGAACCATATGAAAAACGTGCTTAAAACAGTCTTTGCAGTAATAGGCACCAGAATCAGGTGTAACGTTCCTATGACATTTACATGCAGGATACCACCAATCCTCGCCATCAACCAACCCATCAATAGTAGCAGAGACAATAAACAACCCATCCTCAAGAGAAGCTATGGGCTGGGACAAAGTCTTCTTAGGATACATAGTAAGGAAATCATCCTCAACAGATGCCCTTGTACATGATTGAAGTTTGGGAACAGAAGACAAACTCACACCATCAATAACAACACTGAAATATAACAGCATCTGTAAGAAATAAAACCAAAAGAGAAGAAACAATGACACAGATACAAAAGATGGCACCCAAACACCAACCACTTCCTGATCTACAAGGTCTCTTCAATTGGAGAAAAAGGACATCTTGTACACCTTTGCTTCACCTAAACCCTAAGTTAGCAAAACATCAAAATAACTGTGTTATAAAAAATGGACCAACGATAAACCAAAACAAAAACAAAAAGAAACAACAAACCTTCTCATCAATAAGAACCATTTCGAGGGAGTTGGTCTGATCTGGTCTCAAAAAGGTTGGAACCTCCCAAATTCTAAGAATGCGAACCTTAATCCTCCAACCATCTTTGCCGGGAACATTCTCAAACAGTGAATCAAATGACCTTTCCATCTATACTCTCCACACAGATTACAATTGGATATGTTTTGATATTTGTGAAAGAAAACCACACGGCACACAAGTATTTATAGCAAAAAGGGCCAAGACATTAATATCTCCCATGGGTTTGAAATTAAATTAAAATAAGGAAAGAAATACCTCCCAAGACATTAATTTAGTTTAATTAAATTAAAAAGCAGAGAACTGCAAAAAAGGAAATTAACAACCAGAGAAATGCAGAAAACTTGACACATTGTAGTTTTTTTCCACCTCTCTGAACCAAAGGGACTAAACTGATCAGGTAATTTGAAATATACCACAACCAGCTGGCCTGTGACTTCTGAAAAGGCAGTAGTAGACCAAACAAACCTAAATAAAGGTGGAATTAGCACCTATTCAAACTCAGGAATGGCTGAGAAGGGTGGATTCAGCCGGTAGTTGAGAGAACAGCGAAAATCGTCTATTTCGCTTTGTAAGAAGTATACATTTAAATTTGATTGTTGGGTTCAATAAAGAGATATAAGTGTTAGTAACCCTAATGAGTTAGTTTATAAATTGGTAATGCTGAGCATAAGCCATACTGAAATAATAATGTGGTAAAGGTCTAAATTCAATGAGTTTTGTAAGGCAAGTTGAAATTCAAAGAATTATACCTTCTATGTCTCAGGTATGGGTAGGTTTTCTACAAATTATGTTTGAACATTGATAACAGGAATCAGGAGTACATATGATGGGCTGGTCTAGACATTCAAGTGCTTTAGAGTTGAATTAAGGAACCAAATGTAGTTTGTTATTAAGGCTTACATATGGCATTTCAGGTGCTTAGTTGCTGCAGGATTATGCAGAAAAACCCCAAAATACCTTCAAGTTGGTTATAACCCTCATGTTTAGTCTAAACCATATTAAAGATGTAAAGCTTGAGAAATTTGGTAAGATTGTAAGAAAGGAAATCTTATCTTAGTTTTGTCTAAATCATCACTTAGGCTTCCTAATCTTCTTTACCAAGTTTGAGCCTACATGCCTCTAAATTGATAGGAAACTTGTTCAACTATATTTGCTTTAAAAATATGAAAGAGTTCAAATACCAACTCGATGGATTGAAAACAATTAAAAAACTATTTATATAGAGCTTGGAACAAAGTTGAGAGATGGGAATAGTTTAAAGACCAAAGTGATGATTGTTTCACCCAATATATTTTGGCTGGCCATCAACAAAGTACTGATAATGTGTGTTCTATCAGTTGTTTATGTTAATCTGTTTGTTGTTGTTGAATGTTGACATTCAAATCTACATTTGTCTATTTGTATTGCTCTAATCTATCTTGCAGTGCATGAGCTCAATTCAAGTAGACAAAGGGGGAATTTTGAAAACCATTAGTGCATACGACAACTGATGCTTTTGTTTGTTATATTTTGTGAGGGCACTTCAACTTGGATTAGGAAGCAAAATGGTGTTGTGCAAAAGTTTTCCTTGCTTCCACCCTACAAACTCTTCACAAGCAGCCAAATGTACTCGTAGTTTTTGGAAATTTTAGAAGACCCTCCAAAATTGAATGAGTGGAATGTAATAAACCATAATTTGAAATCAATTTGAAATTTTTGTGGGAAAAAAAACTAAGCTTTGGGGCTTGTAAGTCCAATGATATAAAGTGCTTAAGAGAAATAAGATTGAAATGAAAGTAATACTTTTGATGCTTGAACTGATTGGATTCAGAGTTTGGCTGTGAAGTGGAAATCACAGAGTAAGTTTCTTTTATATTAGTATAGAAAGGTTAGGTTAGAAAATGGGGACAAGCTGAGTGATCGTTTATTTTGTATGATGTATATAAACATAACACTACAAATTGTTATAGAAACAAACGATTTCTCTTCATTAACTACTAAAAAAACTCAACGCATGACTCGAGTGTTATAATTTTGGGCATTCTTGTGAAGAATTTTTTGAAGTATTCTCAATTATTATTGTTATTATTAGGCTTAAATTATAGCATGGTCCTTTAAGTTATTTAATTGTATCAAATTGGTTTTTTAAGTTGATTAATTATTTCTTCAAAAAAAAGTTGATTAATTATAACCAGTTTGTCTTTAAGTATTTTTCGTACCAGTCCTTTAAGCTATTTAATTGTAACTTTTAGATCCTGAATAACTTACACTTTTAAGATTTGAAATCCCCTAAATTGTTACGGTTAAATAACTTAAAGGTCCTAATTAGTATGGAAAAAACTTAAAGACCAATTTGTTACAATTAATTAACTTAAATGACCTAAGTGGTACAAAAAATACTTAAAACTAATTTGTTACAATTAAATAACTTAAAGGACGTTTGATGTAATTTAGTCTTTTCATTATTATTATTGTTGTTGTTATTATTTTGGTTATAATTATAAAACTCTTCAGATTTTTAAAAAGTCAAAATTTTGTTATTCCAATAGCAATAATAGTATAAATACATGTAGAAATATCACAAAATATAAAAGCTAGCTAAACAATATGTTTACTTAAAAAAAGGGTTAAATATGGTTTTAGCCTATAAATATATCAACTTTTTGTTTTAATCGCTTTAAAATTTTCCATCAACTTTTAGTCCTTATAAAATTTTCAATCGCTACTTTTGGTCCTTATTTTTAGGTAATTTTTTATACTTTTGGTTAAATATGTTTTTGGTAGAGATTCTTATAATATTATAATTTTTTTCTACAAAATTTTATTCAAAAATTTGAATTCTACATATGAGTTTACTTTAAAGGAGGGACCAAAGTGAAGATGAAAAAAATTTGGGCACTAAAAATTGAAGAATTTTTTTCAAAGGACTTAAACAAAAAATTTACATATTTATAGGGACCAAAAACATATTTATCCAAAAAAAAAATGCAAGTTGGGACTCAAATTTGACATTTTGTTTAGTTCGAAATCTTGTACCAAAAGACTATTTTAAGAGTTATGTTTAATTTTTTTTGGTGGTGGTCAGGACTCGAACCTCGGACCTTGCATATTTTATTCATTGTCCATACCAACCAAGCTCAATTTTCAACACAAGGTAAAATACTCCAAATTTTACCTTTTATCATAATTAATTTTCTTAAAATTTTATTTTATTTCTCTTTTAGGTAAAATTGATTTCTTCTTAAATTGATCCGACCTTAGTTTGGCTATATATTTCTTTTTCTTCTTGACAAATAAGATACCAAATTTGTTGATGTTTAGAGACAAATTATAGTGCTAAACTTTAGGCTTATATTAAAGACATGTATAACTCATTAGCTCTGTAAGGGTAAATGGATTCAATGACTTTGAGCCTCGTGCCTTTTGGTGGCTTTGGGCATTTTTTGAGAGAAAAGTGAGAGAGAGAGAGAGAGAAATAAGATGAAAAGAGAGTGTTGTAGGAGAGAGATAGGGTGTGGTTTACGCCATAGTCCATAGAGAACTCCCTATAGAGGATCACGGCAACTCACAATCCTAATGTGGACGGCACGACCTTTCCGATAAAATTGGAGGTCATGTTCAAATATTAAAAATGGGTTTCTATGGAAAAACAATATTTTTTAAGCAATAGTAATCATCTATTTAAGTTGTAACTAACATAAAAAATAATCATTCTTATTAAGTAAAAGTAAGTTTTTATGGGAAGGACTAACGAACTTGTGTTGAACTTCACTGACCACTAATTGTTTTAATATTAAAATTTGGGTTCATATTTCATAATAAAAAGAAACACCAAAAACTTAAAAAGAATCATCACTTTGTTTAGTGAAAAATGAGTCTTAAGTATATTAGTTGTTGTTGCTTAAATAAAGTGTCTTTGTTATCTAAATAGTGACAAAATAATACTAATATCGAAAAAAATAGTAGCAAATTAGTACTAGCATGCATGATTAAACTTAAAACAATAGAAAAAATACTAATTATTTAACGGATTTAATTTGCATTGTTAATAGAAATAGATGACAAAAAGTTCAAGATATATAATAGTTTTCTACATTCATAGTTAACTTGAAATACATTTTAAATTGTAATGTCCTAGTAGTTGTGTATGTAATTGAGACTTTTATATTTGGTTCAAATTCACAAAAAATGCTCGGGATTGAACCTCAAGATCTATGACTCAAGTGCATTTTATTTTACCACTAAACTATTCCAAGATGTCTATTGATTTTTTATCTTACTTACTAAAGCTTATCCCCAGAGCTATCCTTAACCCTAATCTTTTCCCCCTAATTTTTCCCTCCACTTTTTCTAATCCATTGGATGTTGGTCATTTAGGCGCCATTCATTATGAGCCATTGATCAATCTACACTTAATGCTCTTCTCTTTGCTATCACACAACACACAATGAATTTTCAAAGTTTCTCCATTAAACTTAATGCCTTTTCCAATGGATTTCCATCTTCCCTTGGAACATTGATTGGCGTGTTATTTTCCCATGCCTTTGGGATTACCAATGTTAAATGCTTCAATGGCTTCTCCAACGTGACTTTTATGTTCTCAATGCATATTCAAAATTTCTCACTTTCCCATGGCTTGTTAGTTTCCCATGTCTCAGATCTCTCTCTCTCTCCCTCCCTCTCTCTCTCTCTCATTGTTTCTTTATGTTTTGAAAAGAGTCACTACAAATCCACTAACAGATCACCGATGAAGGAGGTAAGTGGCGATCTTCTATTTTGGAGCCATTTTTTTAGGTTTAAGGTTATGAAATAACAGGTGAGTATAAAGTGTAAACTGTAAAGCCAATTTGAGAAGAGTGGAAGAGTAGTTTGAAGTTGAAGCGGTGGCAGAGATAGTCGAATATCACATCAATGGCGGTTCCAGGAAGACGCAATGGTTTGAACGAAGAAGACGATGAAGAATCGAATGGTCTTTTCGGAGAAGAAGATCTGGTTGCTGAAGAATCTGATACTCCTCCTCATCTTCGTGACCTCTCCCATGCCGCCACCCACGGTGACCTCAACGCCCTCCGCCTCGCTCTCGGTACTCTCTCTCTCCAGCGCATAATTTTTCTGGTTAATTCATTTTTTACCTTTTTGTTAAACCCCTATAGCTACCAAAATATACCATTCTAAAACCCTAATTATTATTTTAAATGTTATAGATAAATTGTTTTATTTGTATGGCATTTGATTCTGGTACGAGTTTGTTGTTTCTGTAAGTTGATTACATTTTTTTTTGTTACAGGGATGCTAGAAGACTTTATAATTATATCGTATTTCGTTCTATTGAGTGGTTTGATCGTTGTTTCGTTTAATGTTGTATAGTGGCGCTATAAATTAGTGGAATTTTGAACAATTCACTATTGATCTGTGATATGGTATTTAATATGGTCGTACACGTTTTGGTTTGACAAAAGCTCAAAAGAAGAGTTGTCATTCTCTCCATGAACTTTCACTGGAAATGATCAATGAAAGTGCAATTAAGCCTTTTTTAACATGTTTGTAAAAAAGATCATTCAAAAATTTATAAGTTTAAGCATAATCAAACAAACTTAATTCAATAGCGACTAAAACTACAGGCAGGAAAAAAATTATAAGGACTAAAAACAAAATTTTATGTAACTCATGTTAGTAGTTGTTATGTTAGTATTTTCTCCTTTGATAAAATTTGAACTCTAAACTTTTACTTCATACATTCAATTTATTTCCTTAGCTCGATAAAGTGAGCTATCCATTCTCCCCAATAAAGTGAGTTTTATCAAATTATACTAGTATAATGATTTGCTTGATACACAATTTATTAAATTGACCATTGGATACGAGGTCTCTGTTGTATACTTGTATAGATCAATTCCTACAAATATTTGTACAAATATAAAATCATTTGATGTATTGTTGAGGTCAGTTTTTAAAATGTGTATCGAGTAAAAAAATATTGAGCGGTGAAATACTAGTCGAGTGTTTTATTGACGTAGTTCAATCTCTCCTCATGTGTGTGTGGTTGTGTGTTTTATTGTGGATTCGTGGAGGATAATTTCAATCAAATATTCGTTGCTTACAAACATTTGTCATCGTTTGACCGACCATAAAAGTATGTATCTATTCAAATAAAAAAAAGATTTGTGAGGGCTTTACCTGCCACAAGACCGACCATAAAAGTATGTATCTACTCAAATAAAAAAAAGATTTGTGGGGGCTTTACCTCCCACAAATTTGTGGGAGATTCAATAAAGCACTTCATATCTCATTCACGATGCTTTTGTTACGGATTAAAAAAAAGTGATTTTAACATTCAATATTTTAAAGATTATTTTTTAGAAATTTTATCAAACAAAATTGTATATATTTTGTGTTTGTTTATCATAATAATATTTTTTTAAAATAATTTAGTTTGTTTGAATACAACTATATAAAAGCGATATTTGTTTTCCTTAAAAAAAAGATATTTCTGATGCAACATTACCTTCATATTTTGATACTTATTTTATCTTTTCTATTTTTTTTAGGGATTTTTTTTTTTTAATTTTGCAAAGCAACCCATAACAACTTTTCATTTGAAGTTTTTTAGATTCTGTTTTTTTTTTTTTAAAGCTGTAACAAACGAATATAATATTCTTAAATGTGATTGTTATTATTATTTTTTTAAAAGTGATAGCAAAACTTAGGTACAATTCCTTAGATGCTTTTCGTATGGTTCTTAACTAAAAATACAACTTTTTTGGAGATAACAAACTTTGAGAGAATTATGAATTTAAGGAAATCATAGTGAATTTAGTTAAGAACCATACGAAAAGCACCTAAGGAATTGTACCTAAGTTTTTTCCTTTCTTAAAAAAACTATAACAAACATTATATTATTTTTATGATTAAATTAATTAATCCAACAGTAGATACTATTTTACGCATGATGCAAGATTTGTCTCACCAGTACACGATAGAATCGACCATCATTAGATTACCGTAACAATTAATATTTTTCATCATGTATATGATATTTTTTTTTAGAGGGCCATGTATTTGATGTTTTTAACTATCTTTTTATTCATAAAGTACTAATTGTAACATACCACAAACTAAAATAACATATTCATTATACATACTCTCACATACTCGAACAAGTACCACGTATTAAAGAGAATTGCAAACCTATCTCTATCGACTCAAATTTTGAGGCCCGAATTTGAGATTAAATTAAAGATTAGTATTTTTTTCACCCTCTTAAGTTCTCGTGCGTCCTGCAAATGTACAAAAAAGCCCTTCGGATTATATAATCTGGATAAATAACTTCCCAGAAATTTCCGAATTATATAATCTGGAAATCACTTTTACCAGTTTTACATTCTTTCCTTACACTTTGCTTTATTTTATATTATGTAGATTCTAAATTCATAAAATAAATGCAAATAAAAACAAAAATATACGAACAAAAATAATACGGATTACATAATCTTTGGAAACCTTTGAAAACATGTTTCTTGTGGTGCAAAACAACGTCCAAAACAAACTGACACAATCCAGATTACATAATCCGAACACCTACCATGGTTTCCAGATTATGTAATCCGAATATATTTGATATTGGCCAAACCAAGGGACTGCGAAGAGACATGGCACTAATACATTGCATCGAAATAGCCAGCTACTGGGCCAAAATACATTACATCTAAACCTCAAATGGCTAGACAAAGTTTGTGCTCATTCGACACATTACAAAAAAGGGCCTTTAAGCCTTTACAACAAGAAATCAAGGTCGATGAAGCGGAAGTGCCCTAAAAACCAAGCAAGTTCTGTGTCGAGACGACAATAAAGGTAGATGTTGATCATATCATAATCCTCGACTGTACTTGGAGATGGCAAGTGAGAATTGCGGATCCTGTTGCTCATCGCACAAACCCCGTCGGAAAGACAATTGAACTTGTGCTGCAAACCTAGGGGCATAAAACGTAGTTCGAGTTAACCCCAATCGAAGAGAAGACCGTTAACACTGATGACGCTTCTACAGTGAGCAAGACGTTGTCGAGTGAAAAGGTCATGAAAGAGGGATAAAACCCTATCTTTGTCAAAATCTTCGTTTGCCAGTACCTTCAACATGATTAGGAAGTATGTGGCTTCATCTGACCCCCAATTCAAGCGTTTTTAAGAACAGACTGAATCCTTGGCACGTTAGGGTGAGGCTGATGAAGCATTTGAGCCGCTCTGACAACGCAGTATAGTGCATGGCCACTGGGAGTAAGTTGTTGCATGAACTTATTTTGTCCTGCGTTAGGTGAAGGGAGAACAAGAAGGCGTAAACAATCTTCTGACACTGCTCTGAGCACCACAGGGTTTTCAGGAAGTCTCCGATGGAGCTTTGCAGATGCCCGAAAGGTTATCAACTCTCTAGTACTCGAAGCGGCGATCTTCTTGGCAATAATGGGTTGAAGTTCTGACGGAAGCACTTCCATGGCATGAAGGAGTTTTTGCTTCCTTGCGAGAGAAAATAAGATGCAAAGAAGAGAAAATCAGGATTTGGTAGAGAGAAAAAAGGTAACAAGGCATTTTATAATAGTGAATGTGACTTGGGACAGTGGAGAGAAGCAACTATCTTGAAAAGAAGCATAAGTGCCTTGAGATAGTGGATAATTAATTGCCTTGGGAGACATAAAATCTTGGAAATCTTGTGAAGAAAGACATAATGATGATGAAAATCGGGAATTGTAATATGGAAGAAGATGGAAAGTTCAAATAGGTGACATGTGGCGCCTTAGGATCATAAATAGGTCTGATGATCTCCCAAACAGGCATTATGGTGCAGTTCAGATTATATAATCCATAATGTTTTTATCATTTCCGAATTATATAATTCGGACACCCTTAGTTATTTTTGGACGATGCGTTTCACCAAATGTTTGGTCGGTTACTCAGTGAAGTTTTAATGTGTTTTTTGGACGGTTTTGAATGTCATGGTCATTGTTGACCGTTCATATACCCTTGCAATTGCTTTGCAGCTTATGCGGGGGTTATATAATGGTCAACATAAACTTTTGACATCAAAGAAAACACTAAAAATCAGATTTCGAATGTGTCTGAATTTTGTTTTCCAGAAATCTCTAACAATCTGGTTCGGATTACATAATCTGGACCGGAGGTATTTTTGGTTTTTTTGCAGGGTACGCGAGAAACAGACAGGGTGAGCAAAGTAATAGTCTAAATTAAATCTCTTATTACTTAAAGTTAACCCGTAAGCAATATTTTGCCCTAGATTTACCCTAATTTTTCAGCTTAATTTTACTATAATAGCCCTATTTAATTTAAACAAAATGTTAATTGTTATGGAAATCAAAACAAACCTAAACTAAACTAATTACCCTATTTTGGGTCCGTTTGGATTAGCTTATTTTAGAGCTTATATAAAACAACTTATGCAAATAAATAAGTTTTTGTGTATTATTTATAAATTTTTAAGGTTGTTTACCAAAAAACAGTTTATAAAAATACGATTTTCGCTAGTGAGAGCTTATAAATAAAAATAAAAGCTTATTTATTTACATAAGCTATTTTTCATAAGCTCAAAATAAGCTCAAACCAAACAGGGCCTTTTTATGAAAGACAAAACAAACCTATTTTTTTTATTAAAAACAAAAGAAAATCGTCCCCTATTTTTTTTATGAAACCTAAACTAAACTAATTACCCTATTTTTTATGAAAAACAAAACAAACCTATTTTTCATCTCTCACTCTTAAAAGTTAACACGTGTCGCAATATTAAACCCAATTCTTAACCTAATTTTGTAGCCTATTTCCCTCCAACCTAAACTAATTATCCTATTTTTATGGAAAACAAAACAAAATCGTTTCCAAACTAATTATCTTATTTTTATGGAAAACAAAACAAAATCGTTTCCATCGTTTCCTTTCTCTTGCTCTTAAACGTAATCACTCATACTTATCAAAACAATACTTTTCTATTTTTATGATGCAATCCTTTCCATGATACCAAAATGTCCTATTTTTATGATGCAATCATTTCCTATGTTTCCTTCTGGTGCAAATCCTTTCTTTTTCTGTTCTATTTCCTGATCATTTGTTCTTCTCCCACTATCTCTTCAATTCTCTTCCTTCCATTCTATGGCACGCCATCATGATGAAGAAATATCTCATTTTTAAGGTTTTCTTCTGACACTGATTTATATCTCTATTTTCTAATTATTACTTTTGTAATTTCTTTTTGCCATCGACTTTTCAGATCGATTGAAAAAATATTTTGGTAGTAAGAATGATAGATTTTAAGATAAAGAATTTAGGCATTTTTCATGAGTAATGGATTCTAAATATTTTTTTTAGCTCATTTGAATCAATATGTTTTGTTTCTCAATGCCATACCTTTTTTAAATTGTGATGCACAATCCTTTTTTTTCTCTTCATATTTGTTCTAATTCAAACAGTTTTGTTGTTTCTCTTATTGTTTTTTGGAAATGTGATAGGTGAGTGAATTGATTTATTGATAGGTTGCTCAATATCTCCAAAAAGTGATGCTCATATAGAGTATGGAAGCCTTTGATTTTGGTAGAAGGATGACCGTTAAGAAAGAAATCAAGAAAACAGAAAATGCACGACAATCAAATGCACTTTCTGATGATAGCTCTAGCTTTCTTATATAAGCAACCTTGCTTGGGAATACAGTGAGTTTTTTCTTACTTTACTCGATTACAATCACTTTATTTTCTTATGGTGTATAATTTTGTATAATGCAATACAACTCTAGCTAGATGAAAATTCATTGTGTTACGTTGTTCCGACCATCACTCTCCTTTATTGCTCTCTGTGCGTCAACTGGTGCTGCTGCAATTTTGTTGTTTCTGCTATGGTCCAGATTTTTGTGTTAGCTGGGACTGTGTTTTAGGATTTTAATTAGGTTTGTAATTGGAATGCACAACCATAGTTTTTGCGGTTATCATTTGAAGATACCAATGTTACGTTGAATGTGGTTTATAAAAAAGTTTTTTGTAATGTGTAGTACTTCGTTGTATAATATTATTTTTCTGACATATGTTCATTTTAAAGGTATTAACAAAGTATCAAACTTTTTGTGTTAAACGACTCATTCTATTTTAATATTATGTTATATTCACAGAGTAGATGTTTCATTATAACATGAACTATGCCATTGCACTTTTATATTATTTTTTATTTCATTGTCAATTATTACTATCGATGGTCTAGTTCAAAAAGAAAAGAGTAGCCAAGTGAGATAGAGTATACAAAGGCGAACCCTAAAAACGAATCCATACAATCATAACCGTGTGTTCAATCGCGTTAATTGCACACAACGTGCACGATAGTAAACCTAGCGCACGATACCATCTATAAATACAACCACAGGGCTCCAATTCATTCTTTACATCGAGAGGAGTATTCCTCAATACCAGAGAAGCGATTTTCGATCGATCTCTTCTAACACTTCCATAAAACTCAAAACTAAACCTCAATAATAGATTAAACAGTAATCAATTACACCATATCAAACTTAATTTGAATTATCGCGTTTACTTTTTTATTCCCTCCCAAACCCTAAAACTTCATCACCGCCATGGATATTCGGTTCCCTTTCTCTCCGGCAGAGGTCGCCAAAGTCCGTATGGTTCAGTTCGGCATACTCAGTCCCGATGAGATCGTAATTTTCTCAATTCTCGTTAATCCTTTTGTTTTCTTGAATTCTTCTCGAATATGATTAGAATAGTTGAATTGAAGCATTGTAACTTCATTTGATGTGTTGTTTGTTAAATAATTACCGATTAATTGTTGAATTTTTCAGAGGCAAATGGCTGTGGTGCAAATTGAACACGGCGAAACAACGGAAAGAGGAAAGCCAAAAATTGGAGGATTGAGTGATCCCAGACTCGGGACTATTGATAGGAAGATGAAGTGTGAAACCTGCACTGCCAGCATGGCTGAATGTCCCGGACATTTTGGTTACTTGGAGCTTGCAAAGCCTATGTTTCATATAGGGTTCTTGAAGACTGTGCTCAGTATAATGCGATGCGTTTGTTTCAACTGCTCGAAAATTCTCGCTGATGAGGTACTTTCAAGGCCATTTAAAACGGTGTTGTTAAATAGCGGCTATAACACTTACATTGCGTAGTGGAATTTGAACAAATTGCTATTGTTTTGTGATACTCTATATAGTATAAAATGTTGTTAATTAGTGGCTATAGTGGCGCTATAACAAGGCTACAATAGGATGGATTTCAACGAGTTGCTATTTTCCGCAATCTGCAACTGACAACACTGATTTTAGCTCATAGCTAGGGAATGTGCTTTGTATGATACTGACTTGATTGATTGGCTGTATATAATTGGGAGACTATGAGAACCCGAGTTCTATAGGCAGTTATTACTATTAACTGTCTATTGAAATTTCGAACTATCTGATATGTCGGTCAAATAATATGAAGGAATCTAGATGCTTCTTTTTAATTTATGGTATGTGATTTGTTGATTGTTATTTAATCTTATATTACGGTTTAGTTTGGATCGACTTATTTGAGCTTATCTACCGACATGAGTTATGTGAGACTGTTTGGGAAAAACTATGAAAACAACTCACAACAAGTTTGTAAGCTTGTTTCAATTTATTTTCACAAGCTCTTCAAGATAGTTTCTGAAAATAGCCTATAAGAAAATTATTGAACGTCATTTTATATTTTGTTGTAGAAACAGTTTATACATAAACGCATATCATGATAAGCTCTTGTACTATAAACTACAAATTAAGCTGTTTATCCAAACATGGCCTGTGTGTTTTGTTTGTATGTGTAGGAAGGTGAAATTAGGTTCTTTAAATTGATTGTGTTTTGTGCAGAATGATCATAAGTTTAAGCAAGCCATGAGGATCAAGAACCCTAAACATAGACTGAGAAAAATTCTGGATGCTTGCAAAAACAAAACCAAGTGTGAAGGCGGTGATGACATTGACCTTCCTGAACATGATACTAAGGAGCCGCTTAAAAAGAGTCGTGGTGGCTGTGGGGCTCAGCAACCAAAGATCACTATTGAGGGGATGAAAATGATTGCAGAGTACAAAGCTCAAAGGAAGAAAAGTGATGACCAGGAACAGCTTCCTGAACCTGTTGAAAGGAAACAGACTCTTTCCGCAGAAAGGGTAATTGATTTTTAGATTATAGATTTCTGGTATGAACACTTATATGTTCATTGTTACAGAAATTAATGTGGTTCATGACTTTTTATGTCCGATGAAGGTTTTGGGTGTTCTGAAAAGGATAAGTGACGAGGATTGCCAGTTGTTAGGCTTGAATCCTAAGTATGCCCGTCCTGACTGGTTGATTTTACAAGTTCTCCCAATTCCTCCTCCACCTGTGAGACCTTCAGTAATGATGGACACATCCTCCAGGAGTGAGGCAAGTGTTTCCATATGCTGTTTTACATATTCTCCATTTTCCAAGCTTTGCTCATTTTTTCATTTCATCATCTTTTGATACTGATTATATTAACTTAAAACTTTCCCAATGACATTTTCTATTAATGCTTTATTTAAATGCTGATTTTTTTTTTGTCGCTTCTGTATGTAGGATGATCTAACTCATCAGCTGGCCATGATCATCAGGCACAATGAGAATCTGAAGAGACAAGAGAGGAATGGTTCTCCTGCACATATTATTTCAGAGTTTGCTCAGCTGTTGCAGTTTCATATAGCCACATATTTTGATAATGAGTTGCCTGGATTGCCAAGGGTATACTTGTTTTGGACACTGACATATAAATTTAACACTGATATTTTATTTCCTAGTTATAATCTTCGTTGATTTTGAATTATTCATAGTTGTCGGAGCATTTTTAATAAAATTGTTTTATTTTCATAGGCTACTCAGAGATCGGGAAGGCCTATCAAATCAATATGTAGCAGGCTTAAAGCAAAAGAAGGCCGGATTAGAGGCAACTTGATGGGGAAAAGAGTTGATTTTTCTGCTCGAACAGTAATCACACCAGATCCAACCATCAATATTGATCAATTGGGAGTGCCATGGAGTATTGCTCTGAATCTTACATACCCTGAGACTGTGACTCCTTACAACATTGAAAGGTGTTATTTGGATACAACTTTTGAGTTGTTCGTCTCTTAACGTGTTTTCCATTAATTTGACAAAATGTTCTAAATGAATAAAAAACAGGCTGAAGGAACTTGTTGAGTACGGACCCCATCCTCCACCTGGAAAAACTGGTGCCAAGTATATCATTCGTGATGATGGGCAAAGGCTTGATCTCAGATATTTGAAGAAAAGTAGCGATCACCATTTGGAGCTTGGATACAAGGCATCGTTTTTAAGCAATGCTTTTTTTATTTTTATTAGCTTTTCACTCAAAGCCTTCCAACAGCTGTTGATGTTTTGGTTTTAGGTGGAGCGCCATTTGAATGATGGAGATTTTGTCCTCTTCAATCGTCAACCTAGTCTTCATAAGATGTCTATCATGGGGCACCGAATCAAAATTATGCCCTATTCTACTTTTCGGCTCAACTTGTCGGTTACCTCACCATATAATGCTGATTTTGATGGTGATGAAATGAATATGCATGTTCCTCAGTCATTTGAAACCAGAGCTGAGGTGTTGGAGCTGATGATGGTGCCTAAATGCATTGTGTCACCTCAGTCAAACAGGCCAGTAATGGGAATTGTCCAAGATTCACTTTTAGGATGCCGAAAAATTACCAAGAGAGACACATTCATTTCAAAGGTTATATTAAGTGAATTTTTCTGTTATTGCAGTTTAGCTCAATTTCATGTTCTTGTACAAGCTGCTTAGAAACCTGATAAAGCTTTTTTTCTTTTGCAGGATGTTTTTATGAATATATTGATGTGGTGGGAAGATTTTGATGGCAAAGTTCCTGCTCCTACAATATTGAAACCAGAACCACTGTGGACTGGGAAACAAGTTTTCAATCTGATTATTCCTAAGCAGATAAATCTAATTAGATATTCTAGCTGGCACAATGAGAACGAAAGGGGACCCATAACCCCTGGAGATACCATGGTCAGAATTGAAAAGGGGGAACTACTTACTGGTACTCTTTGCAAAAAGACACTAGGAACAGGCACTGGAAGTCTCATTCATGTCATTTGGTATGAGCTCCCACATGATAAATTATATGGATATTTCTACTTCAAATTACCAACAGAATTAGATTATTATTTTAATCTTATTATGGTTTATTTACCTTTACAATCTCTATCAATCGATAGTGGAATTTATTCTGTTGACTCAAACTCTGAATTCTCTGTTGAGTTTATTATTATTGAGTGCTTTCTGATAATAAATGTGTACTTGAATACAGGGAAGAGGTTGGCCCTGATGCGGCTCGCAAATTTCTTGGCCATACTCAGTGGCTTGTAAACTACTGGCTTTTACAGCAAGCTTTTAGCATTGGAATTGGTGATACAATTGCTGATGCGTCTACCATGGAGACTATTAATCAGACTATTTCACAGGCTAAGGATAAAGTGAAACAACTCATCCGGGAAGCTCAGGAAAAGAAATTAGAGGCTGAACCTGGTCGGACAATGATGGATTCATTTGAAAATAGAGTGAACCAGGTACTTACATTTGATATTTTGTCACACTTATATTTATTGAAACTTCTTTTGGATGAATTTGATGTACTATGCTATTTTATAATTTTAGACTCTGAATAGAGCTCGTGATGATGCCGGAAATAGTGCCCAAAAAAGTTTATCCGAGAGCAATAATCTGAAAGCCATGGTCACAGCTGGTTCCAAGGGAAGTTTCATTAACATATCTCAGATGACTGCTTGTGTGGGCCAACAGAATGTTGAGGGTAAACGAATTCCATTTGGGTTCATAGACCGGACATTGCCTCACTTTACAAAAGATGATTATGGGCCTGAAAGTCGTGGGTTTGTGGAGAACTCATATCTCCGTGGACTTACCCCTCAAGAGTTCTTTTTCCATGCCATGGGTGGTAGGGAAGGTCTTATTGATACTGCTGTGAAGACTTCAGAAACTGGGTACATTCAGAGGCGGCTTGTAAAGGCTATGGAGGACATCATGGTTAAATATGACGGGACAGTTAGGAATTCTTTGGGAGATGTCATACAGTTTCTCTATGGTGAAGACGGTATGGATGCTGTTTGGATTGAAACGCAGAAGCTGGATTCACTGAAAATGAAAAAAACAGATTTTGACAGGGCTTTTAGGTATGAATTTGATGATGAAAACTGGAAGCCTACTTACATGCTTGAAGAGCCCGTAGAAGACTTAAAAACAATTAGAGAGTTCCGTAATGTGTTTGAGGCGGAAGTTCAAAAGCTTGACGCCGATAGGGTTCAACTTGCAACTGAGATAGCCACCACTGGTGACAGTTCCCTACCACTACCTGTCAACCTTAAAAGGCTTATCTGGAATGCGCAGAAGACCTTTAAGGTTGACTTCCGAAGACCTTCTGATATGCATCCGATGGAAATTGTGGAAGCTATTGATAAGCTCCAGGAGAGACTTAGAGTAGTTCCTGGGGAGGACCTTTTAAGTCAGGAAGCTCAGAAAAATGCCACTCTCCTGTTCAATATTCTGCTTCGTAGCACTTTTGCCAGTAAAAGGGTCCTGGAGGAGTACAGGCTTTCTCGCGAGGCATTTGAGTGGGTAGTGGGAGAAATAGAATCAAGGTTCTTGCAATCACTTGTGGCCTCTGGGGAAATGATTGGTTGTGTGGCAGCACAATCAATTGGTGAACCTGCTACTCAGATGACTCTCAACACTTTCCACTACGCTGGTGTTAGTGCTAAGAACGTTACTCTTGGTGTGCCTAGGTTAAGAGAAATTATTAATGTTGCCAAGAGAATTAAGACACCTTCTCTGTCCGTGTATTTGAAACCCGAGGTTTGTAAGACTAAAGAGAGAGCCAAGAGTGTGCAGTGTGCTTTAGAATATACCACTCTCCGGAGTGTGACTCAAGCCACAGAGGTGTGGTATGATCCGGACCCAATGGGTACAATAATAGAAGAGGATGTTGATTTTGTCAAGTCTTACTATGAAATGCCCGATGAAGAAGTTGCTCTTGATAAAATCTCACCTTGGTTGCTTCGCATAGAACTGAATCGTGAAATGATGGTGGATAAGAAGTTGAGTATGGCTGACATTGCCGAGAAGATCAACCACGAATTCGATGGTGATTTGACATGCATATTTAATGATGACAATGCTGAAAAACTTATACTTCGAATCCGTATTATGAATGATGAAGCGCCCAAGGGAGACATTCAAGATGAATCTGCTGAAGATGATGTTTTCTTAAAGAAAATAGAAAGCAACATGCTGACTGAAATGACCTTGCGAGGTATTCCAGATATCAACAAAGTTTTCATAAAAAATACGAAAATTCAGAAGTTTGACGAAAATGAAGGTTTTAAGCCTCACGAGGAATGGATGCTTGATACCGAAGGTGTCAACCTTTTAGCTGTAATGTGCCATGAAGATGTTGATGCAAAAAGGACCACAAGCAACCACTTGATTGAAGTTATTGAAGTTCTGGGTATTGAGGCAGTTCGGCGGTCTCTGCTGGATGAATTGCGTGTTGTCATTTCATTTGATGGGTCTTATGTCAATTACAGACACCTGGCTATTCTTTGTGATACCATGACTTATCGGGGACATTTGATGGCAATTACACGTCATGGTATCAACAGGAACGAAACTGGCCCAATGATGAGGTGCTCATTTGAAGAGACTGTTGATATTCTCCTGGATGCTGCGGTATATGCTGAGACTGATCACTTGAGGGGTGTAACTGAAAATATTATGTTAGGTCAACTAGCCCCCATAGGCACCGGTGAATGTGCCCTGTTACTTAATGATGAGATGCTAAAGAATGCTATTGAGCTCCAGCTACCTAGCTATATGGAAGGACTTGATTTTGGCATGACCCCTGGCCGTTCCCCAATATCTGCTACTCCATACCACGAAGGCTTGATGTCTCCAAATTATCTGTTGAGCCCAAATCTCCGGCTGTCTCCTAGTAACGATGCACAGTTTTCACCATATGTTGGTGGTATGGCATTTTCTCCTACTTCATCTCCTGGTTACAGTCCATCATCACCAGGCTACAGTCCATCATCACCTGGATATAGCCCCACTTCACCAGGGTACAGTCCCACATCCCCTGGGTACAGCCCCACATCACCTGGGTACAGTCCTACCTCTCCAACATACAGCCCTAGCTCTCCAGGATACAGTCCTACGAGCCCAGCTTATTCACCTACAAGTCCATCCTACTCTCCCACATCACCCAGCTACAGTCCCACATCACCCAGCTACAGCCCAACTTCTCCCAGCTACAGCCCTACATCTCCCAGCTATAGCCCCACTTCACCTGCATACAGCCCAACATCTCCAGCATACAGCCCCACTTCACCTGCCTATAGTCCTACTTCTCCATCGTATAGTCCAACATCGCCTTCCTATAGTCCAACTTCGCCTTCCTACAGCCCCACATCACCCTCTTACAGCCCAACATCTCCCTCATATAGCCCTACATCACCTGCTTACAGCCCTACCTCTCCTGGGTACAGCCCCACATCACCCTCTTACAGCCCAACATCACCATCATATAGTCCTACTTCCCCAAGTTACAATCCACAGTCTGCTAAGTATAGCCCTTCATTGGCATATTCTCCCAGCAGTCCGAGGTTGTCTCCATCAAGTCCCTATAGTCCCACATCTCCAAGCTACAGGTGAGTCATCTTCTGGGTATTTATAGTTTTTTGTTTTTAAGCACAAACGTGATATATGAAACCTGTTAATGCTTAAAGATATCTCAAAAACTTGAAACTCATTTCCTTCACTTTTCAGTCTTATACTTGGGTTTGAAGAGGAACCACTACATTATGCAATTTTCCTCTGAATTTTCTATATTGTTCAATGATTGTTGGGTGGCTGAATCTGAATATAGTCTGGCCTATTTTTATATCAATTGCAATTTTCTTGTGGTAATCTTAACACTAAGCAAATGTCTGTTTTTTTTTCTTTCCTTTTTTTCCAGCCCAACGTCTCCATCATACTCACCGACATCTCCATCGTATTCTCCCTCGAGCCCAACATACAGTCCCAGCAGGTAAGTGAACTTCATTTATTATCCCGTCAAGCCTTTTGACAATTTATCTAGTGTCATGTCAATAGCAGTATATAATTAAGGTTTCTTCTTTTTTTCATTTGTTATTAAAGGTTAACAGAATATAATTGCTATCTGACTTACTCATATTTATGCATTTTTCTAGCCCATATAATTCTGGTACCAGCCCAGACTATAGCCCAAGTTCACCGCAATTTAGGTATGTTATTCATGGATGATTCTTATAATGCTAAGTGGTAATGAAGCCATATAACTGAGCATTCTGTTTTTCTAAATTTTTTATTTGACTATCTGCAGTCCCAGTACTGGTTACTCACCAAGCCAACCTGGCTACTCACCATCCTCAACCAGCCAGTACACTCCACAGACGAGTGACAAGGATGATACAGGCACTCAGTGAGGTGAGTTGTTTGTTTGCTGAAGTATAATATTGCTATTAATATTTTTATTTTTTTTTGGCTTAAATGCAGTTTTACCCCCCCTATTTTGAGTGAATTTGGATTTTGCCCCCCTATTTTAAAACTCGGAATTTTACCCCCTTTGTTTTGATTAAAT
>Ga0315913_1002011_pt1 | contig 23315 bp, 17 predicted proteins | sample MpolsnodulesMG_FD_207736 | JGI IMG/M metagenome (GOLD analysis project Ga0315913, IMG submission 207736) | Medicago polymorpha root nodule microbial communities from Los Angeles, California, United States - small nodules | ecosystem: Host-associated > Plants > Roots > Nodule | place: USA...
AATATCATTTCAAATCTCAATAAAGCTTTAAACACAAGAATAACAACAATATTGAATAAATAGCTAGAATCATATATTAAAAGATCAAGAGTTTACATAATGGCTTGTTTGAATACCTCAAAATCCACAAGGGTAGATGTGGTTACATATGCCTATGCAAGCTTGACAAAGGATGAAAGAAAGATGAAGATTTCATGCCTAGACTCATGATGTCTCAACAAATCTTGGGTAGAATCTACTCTTAACAACCTTGCTTTATGTTTCTCTCTATAAATGTCATCTTTCTATCTCTCCAAAATAATGTGATGTGTGGTGCCCTTTTTCTTCTTCCAAAACGTGATTCCCTTCCCATGTTATACGGCTGCCTTATAGTTATATAGCATCATGTAACCTAAGTTCCCTTTCTTGCTCCAAACGCTGTTCCTTTTCCAATACGAGCCAGGCCAATTATTTTCTCATCTTTTTTTTTTTTTTATATTCACACCACCTAAGACAAGCACACTTGCTCTTCATTCATGTGACCTCTTATATATTCATATGATAGTTCACACTCATAATAATAATAATACTAATAATATATCATTTAACTCAATAAATTAAAAAAAGAAAAATTATTTAAAATAAGTCTAAATTAAATACTAAAATAATAATAATAATAATAGACTAAAAACTTAATTAAAATGACTCTAAAAATAGTGTATGACTGACTGTCATCACAACCCCAAACTTGAAATGTTACTTGTCCTCACAGTACAAACTTGTTAAATGAAAAATGACAGTAAAATAACAGACTTACCTACCAATGATAACATCAAAGTTCATCTCCTGGCATTATGACGAGCCGATTTGCTTGAACAACATCCTTATCCACAACTTCTCGCAAATGTTTGAAAAAGGTTTCCCACAATCGACGTGCAAGTCTGCCATATTACCATAGGCTTGAAAAGTTTCTAAACTGTCAATCAAAGTCAATGTCAAGTACACACTTTTAAGGTCATTTTCGGTTGTAACGGGGCATAAGTAAATGTGGGATATTCTTTAAGAAAGTAGGTGTAATTCAAACACATGGAGTTAAGCATTGTTGTAATTTTAGAGTTTTATTTTATTTCAAAAGTTAATTCTAACTAAGTCCATCCAAAAATGATGTTTCCACATGATTTTGTCATTTCCTAAATAAGCTAACTATGACTCAACATGCTTACTTAGTCGATTAAGCCTTACCTTAATTTTCTCAACTGAAAAATAGTTTTATTCATGTGGCTATTTTTGTGGAATTAGTGGCATGTTCTCAGAAAAATATCTTGGGAGTATATATGATAATAATATAGTGCTTTTTACGATGGACAATACCAGAAGCACGCTTTTTACCAGAAGCATACCAAAATATATACTTTCTTTTTAGTAATCTGAGGAGACACTTCTTGATTAGAAAAATACCACTTTTCCACCAACACAAAAACTCTTTCTTTCTTCCCAATTTTTCTTCCTGGGTTACATCTCCTGTAATTCAAGTTGTTCTGTCATCTCTGATATGATTCATATCAGGGAAGAACTGTTGTATCCTGGGAGGATATGCGCTTATGAGGCGGATAAAATCCTCAAGGACAGTGACTATGTCACGCCTCAGTTTAGATAATGGTTTATTGTTTTGCAGATTACATGAGTTGTTGATAGAAGATGTTGATAGAGTTGTATCGGTGTCTAGTTATACAAAATTTCAATGACAACTAAGTTTATTTATCTCACTTTTCTTTATATTTGATTTATGTGTGTATATATTTACTTTGATTATTATTTAGAGATAATTATTATGACTAAATTTTACAACAAGCATAACCTGGGAAATTAAATCATCATCAACCCATTTACCCAAAGAGATAACATTAGAGTACTAGAGAACACTTATTGATAGTGAGACTTTTTTTTTTCTTTCCAATTTCATTGTCTCAATTTCTTTCTTCTTTTTTTTTTCACACATTTTGTATCATTTTTCAAGAAATTCGATTTTTTTTCTTTCATTTTTTCATTGAAGAGAGGTAATTTAGAGTCTCTTAAGTTCTCTAGTACCCCTACCCCAAACTTAAACGTTGCTAGTTCCAACAACAACCCCAAACTTAGATATTGCATACAACCTATAAAGCTCAACTCCAACAAAGAATTTGGGTCAAAATTTCCTAAGGTCTTCTAGGTTTGTAATGCGGCTTGTCACCGAACAAAGAGGTCTAATCCTAAAGGTTCAATTTGGCTTTACAAAGAATAAATATAAACATAAAATTCAGGTAGGCTCAAAAAGGCTCTAGGTACCAAGCACTTTGCCTTAGTGTGTACAAAACATGGCCAGTCAACAAATAAAGAATAAAATTTCAAGTTCTAGAAATGACAGTTGCATGGAACACTCATATATGTGAAAATTGAAAAATAAAATATGGTTTAACCTTAAAAGTTTAAATTTCTGAAAGTTGTGGCTACCTAATCTTTCCAAATGCAGTACACTTCCCATTAAATTGCAATGCAAGCATCCACCTCCTTATGAACTTTGAAGTTACCATTGGTGAAACAAACTGTTATCAAACTGGAAAATTTCAAGAAACAAGAAAATTCATTAATAATAAACAAGCAAACAATTAAACTGATATGTTTATTTCTAAGGGATCGTGTTGATTTCCCAAACTATTTAAACGATCACAAAGTCGATTGGATCGTTTAATCGATGATTTCCCAATCTATTAATCGATGCAAGAGCATTAAGTTCTAGATTAAAAGTAATTATCAAAGATTAACATTTATGTCTAGAATGAAAACTTAGATAGATTGTTATTCTATTCCTAGATCCAAAAGTATTTATCAATATCATTTCAAATCTCAATAAAGCTTAAACACAAGAATAACAACAATATTGAATAAATAGCTAGAATCATATATTAAAAGATCAAGAGTTTACATAATGGCTTGTTTGAATACCTCAAAACCCACAAGGGTAGATGTGGTTACATATGCCTATGCAAGCTTGGCAAAGGATGAAAGAAAGATGAAGATTTCATGCCTAGAGTCTCAACAAATCTTGGGTAGAATCTACTCTTAACAACCTTGCTTTGTGTTTCACTCTAGAAATGTCATCTCTCTATCTCTCCAAAAAAATGTGATGTGTGGTGCCCTTTTTCTTCTTCCAAAACGTGATTCCCTTCCTTTGTTATGCGGCTGCCTTATAGTTATATAGCATCATGTAACCTAAGTTCCCTTTCTTGCTCCAAACGATGTTCCTTTTCCAATACGGGCCTGGCCAATTATTTTCTCATCTTTTTTTTTTTTATATTCACACCACCTAAGACAAGCACACTTGCTCTTCATTCATGTGACCTCTTATATATTCATGTGATAGTTCACACTCATAATAATAATAATACTAATAATATATCATTTGACTCAATAAATTAAAAAAATACAATTTATTTAAAATGACTCTAAATTAAATACTAAAATAATAATAATAGACTAAAAACTTAATTAAAATGACTCTAAAAATAATGTATGACTGATTGTCATCGTGGACCAGGATGACATTGCAGCAGCGGCTGCCTCAGCGGCGTTATCTTTGCAGCCTCCCTTTCCTGAAGGACCGGAAGATACATCTCTGCTGCACTCTTATGCAAACCATGTGGCATTGCCGCTTTGGTATAATTCAGATAATGTAAGTGTTATTTTTAATTGTCTAAAATTATCATATGCAACACAATTTAAATGTTTTAATTATTATATCAACTTTTATATGTGTTTTTGTTTAATTATTATATCAACTTTTATATGTGTTTTTGTTTAATTATTTTCTTTATGTTTTAAATTGGTGCGAGAAATTTAATTTTAAAATGTCGCGCGTAATATATATTGAAATTTCACGTGCATGCCAATTTAAATGTACTAATTTTGTTATGTGTTTTTTAAGTTTTACATGTGTTATGTCTTAAACTAAAAATACATGCGGCAATTTAAATTTGTGATTTTTATTTTTGCATGTGTTAAATTTTATTTTGTTTAGTTAAATGTTTACATTGTATAAGTTGTTTAAAATATGTTTATTTTTTTCTTATTTCATGTTCGTAAGGTGCGTGTTGTAAAACCGATTAATCGTGGGGATAAGATTTTGAGTCTCCGACGTCCAAACGATAATCAGGATTGGTTTTGGCGTCCGCTTAGGGAGAGCGGGTTACATGATTTGGTTTATCTAGGCTACGTCACTATGCCTCATGCTTTGCTGATGACTTTATGCGAGAGGTGGCATCCTGAGACCAACAGTTTTCACATGGACTTGGGGGAGATGACGGTTACTTTGGATGATGTCACATGTCTTACGCATCTTCCAATTGAAGGGAGGATGTTGAGCCATCCGAAGAAGATGTCTCGAAGTGAGGGAGCGGAACTGATGGTGAGGCACTTAGGTGTGTCGTAGGCGGATGCATAGAAAAATTGTGGTGAAGAGTATGGTGGTTACATTAGTTATAAGTCGCTGAGGGAGTATTATACGAGACACCTTGATAGTGTTACCAGATTGGCAGATCCAGAGGATCCAGGGGACCCAGAGGAGCTGAAGAGGGTTAGAACTGCTTGTGTGAAGTGTTATCTCCTATATCTTGTTGAATGCTTGTTGTTTGGTGATAAAAACCACAAACGTATCGAGTTGGTCTATCTGACGACCATGGAGGACGACTACGCGAGGATGCGTAATTATTCTTGGGGAGGGATGACATTGGCATACCTATACCACTGTTTAGCTGAGGCATGTTGTGGGAAGCGTGACACTGCTATCTTGTTGGGAGACAAAGCTCTTGGGGGAAGCGTGACACTGCTCACTATAAGAAATTGTCACATTTGAACCTTAACTTTTATTTTTTTGTTATATTTTTCGTGCGTAATAACTTATAAATGTGTTTTGTTTGGTTTGTGCAGGGATGGTTTTTGGCGCATTTTCCCAACTTTTACAATGTTGATCCAAATCCCAACTATATTGAAAATTATCTGGTTGCAGCGAAGTGGATGTTACAGAAGGGACATAGAGAGGGGTAACGTATAGGCCATTGCTTGATCATTTGCAGTTTGATGACGTGTGATGGAGGTCGTACGAAGAGCACAGGGAGATCCAGGGTTTCGAGGAGATTTTCTGGTATTCAGGTTGGGTTATATGCGGTGTTGTTAGGGTGTACCGACACTTGCCTGAGAGAGTTTTGCGGCAGTACGGATACGTTCAGATCGTCCCTAGACATCTGACGGATGTTGTAGAGCTGCGACCGCCTCAGATTGTGCAGGCATTCCTTAACTACCGCACTCACACACTTAAGCAGCCCGATTGGGGTGAGCCGGCTGGAGAGGATACATGGCGGATGAGGGATGGCTATGTGATATGGTACACTAGGGTGTCTCACCCTCAGATTTTGCCACCTCTTCCAGGAGATCTTCCGAGGCCAGCAAATGAAGAGCAAATCATTGCACAACAGTGAGAGCGGTACGAGGCGAGAAGCTCAACTGATACCTATGACATGGTTAGTGGCATTGTTGCCCATGTTGATGAGCATTTGAGCCAGGAGGAGGTCATGAGCCCTCAGGAATTGTATGCGGCCTTGCGTCATGTAAGGGAGCAGATCGCGCCGATATTGACCAGGAGGCGAGGCCAGAGGCCGAGGAGGAGGCAACAACAGCATCAGCAGGACCAGAACAAGAGTAGGATTACTTGTAGTTGTTGTTTAGGACTTGTTGGTTTTAGGCTTTGTTAGTTTCATTTTCAAACTTTGGTGACTTTTGTTCGTATTTGGTTGACATTATGTATTTTAAATGATGTTGGTACATTTTGATTTCATCTTGGTAATTTGCTATCGTGGTGCATTTTTATTTGAATCAAATGTTGATAATTTATTATTGTTGTTGACGTGAAAATATTGGAATAGGTTTGTGTTATGTGTTTAAAACACATTACAGGTTCAGAAGCATGTGCTTCTGCCTCTGCATTGGCTTCAGGACGCATCGGCAGTTAACTGCCGAGGAAAAGGGAATCGACGGCAGTTAACTGCCAAGAAAATTGAAACCGACGGCAGTTAACTGCCGATGGGTATTACGGTCTTTTATATGTGCGTTTCAGCCTTCTTATATGTGTATACAACAATTTTCAAGGAATTTATGGTAATTCTACTAGGCCTAATTTTTTGAAGGATCTACTTATATATTTTTTATTTACTATCTATTTATAAAAGATATATATATATATATATATATATATATATATGGTTTTGCTAGAAGCCATCCATGAAAGTGTCTTTTAGCAAACCACACATCAAGGTGTGATTTCAACCTTTTAGTTATAACTTTGATAAAAGATACCTCCATAAAAAAAATGCAGATTTGTGGACACAGTCTTCCAGGTACATGAGAAAGGTTTCAATTCATACTCACTTGAGAATAGCCGCCGGAAAACGAATTTTGTTTGTTCCCAAATGCTGCACAAGATATATTCATATCTTTAATGCATATCCAATTATCCATTTCAAAAAGCTAACTATAACTATTAGTCATGTTATCGAGGGCCAGTTTGGATAAACAACTTAAATGAATTGAAGTGCTTATAGCATATACACAGTTACCATATAAATGCTTGCATATAAGCTGATTTGATAAGCTACCATGTGAGCTTACGATCATGTTATAAATTATTTCCATAACCTCTCCTAAACCAAGTGTTACAAGCTCCCTGGATGAAAACCAAGCGTTACAAGCTCCCTGGATGAAATGATTATGAAACTATCACTCAGAGCTCAGCATTTTGCAAATAAAAGTTACTATCTCAAATGGTGAACTAAGTTCACTGTTGTGGAGTAACAAATGTAACTCAATACTCGTGAAACAATTTATTTTAGGAAGAACCAGTTACAACTTAAAAAAATATAAATAAACCTTAACCTAATTGAATCTAAAATATATTTAAAAAGGTGACAACTAATGAACATTCACCTTTTTAGATGGTATCTAATATCTATGAACTATCTTGACCCAACAATAAATTGTTCATTTTTATTGGTTGGTGGATAAATTATCCATCATTATTCAAAGGTAATCTAGAAAAAAACCAATTTAAAAAATAGAATGAATTGATTGTGTGCTTTTTCCCTTAGCTTCGTAATGTGCGTACAAGTTTGCTTTTATTTATCTATCCTCTATTTACTGTCTATTTATTAGAGATAGACACAATTGAAAGATTAATCGCACTTATTAATGGAGTCCACTTATTAAAATGAGTCTCATTAATTAGAGATAAGAATAGATCAGGCTGGTCTACAACCTAACATACAATAAACAAGGTCATGCCATACTTTTAAATATATATATATATATATATAATATTTTTTTAGAAGTCTATTTAGCTAAAAAGGTCTGACTACATGCCATAAAAAAACTTTTAGACCTATTAGGCCGGACTACTTAAGTAAATATGAATAATACTTTTTAGGGTTAAATATGTATTTAGTCCCTACAAAAAGATAAGCTTCCAAGTTTAGTCCCTATAAAAAATTTATTCATGTTTAGTCCCTATTTATATTTTATATAGACTATTTTGGAGGACTAAAAGTTTTCATTTTTTGTAAAAAGTTTTCAAACAAGTTTAGTCCCTATAAAAAATTTATTCATGTTTAGTCCCTATTTATATTTTATATGGATTATTTTGGAGGACTAAAAGTTTTCATTTTTTGTAAAAAGTTTTCAAAATAAGGACTATTCTTATAAACTACAATATTGTGGAGGACTAGAATTACCATTAAAATTTTATAGGGACTAAACTTGAAAGCTCGTGATTTTGTAAGAACTAAAATATTATTATATTATATTTTGTATTTTAAATTAAATCATAAATTTGTTAACATTTTCAATAAATTAAGCTTATTAGTATACATTAATATTTTGCATATTAAAATGTATTTTCATAAGCGAGAATTGAAATATGATATAATATATAGTCAAATTCTCTAAAAATTCATGTTAAATATCAAGAGAGTTTAATCTCATTGATCTATTAGTTTGTTAGTCTGTAATTTAAACTTAGATCACATTGCATATTTGAAAATGTTCACATGAAATAGAATTTTAAACACGAAAGCAGACAATATCAAATTTTAAATAGGCCATACTCATGCCTAAAAATCAAGTCTATGACATACCAAATGTCAGACTTATTGCTTAAATTTTTTGACAAACAAGACGTACACCTTACGAAGCTTAGCTCGGCCTAACTTATTATCACCCCTGCTCGGCCTTGCAATTTGACTCATGCATCTGCACCATGACATTTATTTAAATGAAAGGAATTTATGGTAATTCTACTTAGGAAAATGATAGGTTGACATACTATCATTTGTACACCCTTGTACCATTGCTGATGTGGCAATGGACATTTAAATAATTTCACTTCATTGTCACTTTCTCTTTCATTCTTCCCTCCTCTCTCTCTGCAACACAGACCTTGACTGCACATCCACACTCCATCACCACCACCACAACAATTGTTGCTCCCATCGCACCTGCACCCCACCCTCCGTCATCTTATTTTCCATCTCCGATGACATAAACATTTTCTTCTCTGCAACATAGCCACAACTATCTACAACACAACCTCTTCTTCTCTACTTCCTCATCACCACCGTTTAGATCTAGAACTCAGACGACTATTGTGGTTCACGACAGTTATAGTGGCATCTGGATGAGGATCTAGTGTCAACACTGTCCAAGTAACATCCACAATCCAAAATGGTCCGATTGAAGACCGGACAAACTCTCGATGGACACGGTGAGACCGTGAACATAAATGGTGAGAAAGACATGACGAGATGCGGAGAAAGGAAGGGAGAAGAAGGCCAGTGACGGAGGTCGGTGTCGAATAGAGAAGACCGGTGACTGAGAGAAGAGAGAGCATCGGTGGGAGAAAAACATATTTGGAAATTCAATTTTATTTTTTATTTTTTTGTTGAGTTGTCACTCTTTTTGGAATATTTTATATATTTTTTGACATGTATAAGATAGGTGTATAAGATAGGTATGCCACATTAGGGTGTATATGTATAATCACTCTTCTACTTAATGGTTTACAATTAATTGTATGACTTTGTTCCCTTAGCTTTCATATGTGCAACGAGTTTAGGTTTGCTCCACGGTGGAAGACTAGTGTAACCTATTAGGAGGGTCAACTTTTTAAAATGGGTCCAATAAATCTTCCACATTTTGTCTAATTTTCTCATTCATAGATAATAAATAGATAGTAGATAAATAGAGCAAATCGACTCATGCGCATCATGAATTTATTTAAATGGAAGAAATTTATGGTAATTTTTTTTTTGAAGAAAATTTATGGTAATGTTAATTATCTTAATGGTTTACAATTAATTGTATGTGTTTTCCCTTGGCTTTCATATGTACCTGCATCATGAAATTTATTTAAATGTGATGTGATACATCTAGTCTAGACATAGGTTTACAATTTTTCAGAGAATCCACGATAGCTCAGTGCACACACTCCATATATGAATTAAGTTCACTGGTGTGGAGTAACAAATTTAACTCAATGCTCGCGAACCAATTTTTTTTTTTTTTTTAAGGAAGACCCAAAGGTACAAATTACAAAAAATAATAAATAATAACCTTAACTTAATAGAATCTAAAAATATTTCAAAAATGGAATGAATTTGATTGTAGGCTTTTTTTCATTTAGCATATGTGTAACGAGTCAAGTTTGCTACATTCATCGATCATTCATTTACTGTCCATTTATTAAAAAAATATAGACACAACTAGAAGACTAATAAGATATATTAATGAGTTCCACTTATTAGAACAAGTATAATTAATTAATCTTTCACTTTTGTTTATATTTCTCTCATTAATATATAGAATGAACTTAGCTTAGTTGGTAAGGACAATGCATATATATGTAAGGTTCGAGTTCAAATCTCGGTCACCATTCAATATATATATATAAAGTGTAAGTTGAGGATAGATAAATAGAGCAGCATCATGAAATTTAGTTAAATGGAAATATTTTTTTTAAGGAAATGGAAAGAATTTATGGCAATGCTAATTACCTTAATGATTTATTACTTTTTCCCTTAGCTTCCATATATGCATCATGAAATTTATTTAAATACGATGCATCTAGGCAGAAAAGATATACATATTTTTCAGAGAGGTATGTTTCTCTCAATTGATTATATCTTGTTTTTTTATTTATTTTATATACCTTGTTATAATATCTTAAATCTAATTGTCTGTTAATCATTGTTATAACATGGCTGAACAGTGTACAAGTTGGACTTGGTGGAGTCGTCCATTTTTCATTTCTCTCTTTCTTCTCAGTCTCGTATGTACTTACAACTACTACTACTCTCACATTATTCAATTATTCATTTTTCTTATATTAAGATTCAATTATCACCACCTTGTTTCTCTTTAGTAGCAAATTGTTTGTTTGTTTTAGTTAAAATACTTCGTTCCAAATCGATTTTATTATTATTGTTAGAGTATTTATGGTGGTGTTGTCCGGATCAGTTTCAAAGTAAAAATTCATTGTTTAAATGACTAAAAACATCGATTAGATTCAGCTTAATGTTCTTTATTTTGTATCGATTTTTTAATACCCAAATTTATAAATTGTAATTTTTCTGTTAATATTATTTTACAAGGACATTAAACAAATAATATGTTTGATATAATATATTAAAAATTAATATATTGGGGGAAAGTGGAGAACACTATTAATCCTCTTTTATTAAGAGAAACAAGAGGATAAAAGGAAGACTAAAAAAATATTGGTTTAATTAAGTAAATGATCTCTATAAAAAAGACCATCCTTACAAAATTTTCTTAAATTTTAAAAATATTTGATATGTTATTGATCCATTAAAATTAACATTTATTTATGGTGGTTAAACCAAAAGTAAATAATCAACTTTGGTTTAACCACTATAAAAATTTCAAAGTCGATGATGATGCTAAATCATCTTTTGATTTGGTTATAGTGGACATTCTTTAAAATATAAATAAACCTCAATATTATTAGTAGTGGTAATTTCAAATTCACTTTTGGTTTGACTGCTATGCAAATTTTAAAGTCGGCGACTACGCAAATCATTTTTTCTTTTATTAGTTGTGAAACAATGTTAAGAAAATAGGTATATTTTGATGGCTTTTCTCAATAATGATTTTCTTTATTTCTCTCTTAGCCTTTTTTTTTTTTTTTCTTCTCACAGGTAATCAAGAAAATGAAGTGGCTGAAATCGCTCATTTCTCGATTGAAGAAGGTTTGGAAGAAGAAGAAGCATTCAACCCAAATCAAGAGTATGTTCCATGATACTTTCCATACCCTACAACATGTAGTTTTTATTTTCTTCTAATGCATGTTATTTTTCACAAAAATGCATGCATCCTCATCTTCACTAACTGTTCTTAGTAGGGATAGCAAATTTGCATCAGTATGTATGAGTTTCCTTGAAACGGGGAATGGAGATGGGAGTACTCTCAACCTTACAGCGTTGACATCATTAGTTTGTAGCACTTTGTACAAAATTTCTTGGCATTGAATCAATCAATCACATACAATAAATTTTCCTCCTTCACATTTATTTCAATGAGATTTCATAAAAACAAAAATATATCTTCCACACAATTATTTTTTATTATCTTCTTACTCGTGCCCTTTTTTTTTGACACAATAATTCCTTTTTGTTGCAGACACAGGGTTATATGATTTGTACGAAGATGTGAAAAATTGCGACTATGAAGATGTGCACGTCCTCTGGTCAATACTACATAAATCACATCCTCCTTCAGTGTAATTGAAGAACAAAAAATAATTGAGAAGAAGCTCGTAATAAAATTTAGAAATCACATATTATCCCATTGTTTTTTTTTTTTTTTTAAGATTCCCCACCCCTCTTTTAATTTCTTTAAAAATACCCTATATATCCTCTTTATGTTTAATTTTCCTTTATGTGATGTTTCACTAGTTAGTTATATATACATTATTATGAGTGTTCAAATCAGAACTGATATGAAATAAAACTAAAAACTGACTAAAAAAATCGAAAATTTGCACAGACTTGAATATTATTGGATGTCATTTTGAAAAAACATCTCGAATCGGATTTCTGATCACGTTTTTAAAACCAAACCAAATTGCATATGTGAATTTAATACTTATTTTTCTTATTAGTATAAATATTGCATTACCAATTGTTTATTGGTTATTATTTTAATTTAATCTATATTTTTTCTACTTCATATGTTTCAAACATAATCGATTATTTTTTGTTTTATAATATTAATTTCAAATATATTTTATATTAAAATTTCTATCAAACCTACTATTTTAATGTGTTTGTCTAATATTAATTTTGTTTTGTCAAATGTAATATATTACTCTTAATATAAAAAAAAAAAACACAATTGTATTTTGGATATCGAAAAATTGAACCAAATAAAACCACATTTAATTTGATTGGATCATTTATTTTTAAAGTGTTATCCAAACTGAACCAACCTTGCATATTTTTTATTTTGAATCAAATAGTTTTTTCATTTCAAAACCGATCTGAACCGCACCACGAACACTTTTATACACTATATCAAAAAGGCTTTAGACAACACTTTTTTCGCCTTAGACAAAGCTTTATAAACACCGTCTATTCTGGCATGTTGTAAGTTTAGACTGCTCCAAAACCAAGTAAAAGCGGGGTCTAATATCACCATTAGATAGCATTTTCTATACATGAGTGTGTTACCCTTAGACATCACTTTCTTTTACAGGCGTTATCTTATGTCACCATTAGATAACACATTTATATTCTTGTTGCATATCATCTTTAGAGAACGCTTTATGTCCTTAAGAGCTTTCTTATATCACTATTAGATTGCACTTTGGCATTGTATTTGGATTGTGTTTTTGTATTAAATAGAACATGAAATTTTAATGACATGTAAAACCTTCTAAATATCTTAAATTTTCATAAAATTGATAATATATCTCATATAAATTCAAAACTACACATATCTAAAATTTGCAGAAAATTGATAACTTCTATATAATACAAAGTGCAAAATTGCATAATGCTCTTGATCCTATGAAGCAATGATTCATCATTAGGGATGATAAAAAATTCATACTTGTGGCTAAAATCTTCCACGAACATGGAACTCGTACTTTAATGGATATTCACAAACTTTCCATAAGGTTTTCAAAAAACCTTGTATACGAGAATACTTAAAACAATTTTCTCTAGTTTGTAATTCAATCCTTACTTTCTTGTGTATCGGAAACTTTCAAAAATCCGAAAAAACTAAAATATCTTAATTCATACTCTATCCGTCCTTAATCATAAGTCCATTTATAAACTGTGTGTGTCCCTAAATATAAGATTACTTGTTTGTTAGGTGTGATTTCTTTTTCCGTAGAGTATGGTCTTGCTCTCGGATTGGCTCGGATTTGTTAAAGTTTTCATATGAGATCATTTTTGGCATTTTACTTCTTTAGGAGGTTACTCTAAGCATATATGGACGAGTCTTCACATTATATGGGTTTCTTGTGTCTGAATGATTTGAAAAGAAAGAAACAAGCATATTTTTCAACATTAGGAAGAAAACACACAAAGTGTTTGATGTGGTACTTAAGTCATGAGGCTCTCACACCTATTGGATTAGTCTTTTGGGTTGGGCTCTCCTCATGGGCTTAAGTCCTAACAAATTTCTGCTTCAACTCAGCACCGTAAAATAAATTATTAAATAAGTTCCACAAATAATTCTATATCATTACATTTCAACAAAATTTATTTATTTTATGGGTCTTGTTAACTAGTGCCCCCGGGACACTAGTTGAGGAACTAAAAGTAGAAAGAAAAGTCAAATTTTGCATTGAAAAAAACATTTTTTTAACTTTCAAAAAGTAGAATACACAATTTCCAATACAATATTTCCTTTTATAATTCCTTAACCAGTGCCCCGGGGGCACTGGTTAACATTTACCTTATTTTATTAAGATTTATTAAATGAGACTCGCGAAAAATGAAAAGAGATATGTGCTTCCATAATCACCTTTCTCCATATGCCTTCATATATTATACTCCAGAATGAGAGTGCACCTATGCTAAATAGGTGAAACATCTACCATTGTTTGTGGATCGTCTAAGATGGATAACCAAGATATCAAAATTATTCACAACAAGAAATTGTATAATTTTCTCCCAAATTTTATATTTTTGGATCGAGCTTTTGATTATAATGAATCACACGGTTTAGAGAGAAACAAAAGGAGAGAATGACTGTAGTTGTATTGCATAGTTGGAAGAAATAGAAGAGAGAATGCACCATGAGAGAAATAGAGTTGAAGTTAGATTTGGTACGATGATAAAATTTGGTAGAAAATCTAATCCAAATGGTGGTAAAAATTGATTCATATGAACCAATATTTTTACAGATACATCCTATGTAATATAAATAAGTGGGAGTTTAAACTCCAACATCCTATCTATTCATCTTTAAGAAATGAATTTCTATCTAAACATTAAAGTATTCCATCCGTTTCAAAATAAGTGTCATTTTAGCAAAAAAAAAATTGTTTCAAAATGAATGTCACTTTACATTTTCAATACAACTTTAATTTTTTTCTTCCAACTTTACCCTCTCAACTTTTCTCTCACAACTTTAAGTTTGTCTTTTTCTTATAAAGTAAGGGCAATTTAGTAAATGTGTTATGTCTAATGATTATTTCATTTCATTCTTTAATCTGTGTGCAATTGACTAAAGTGACACTCATTTTAAAACGGATGGAATACTAAGAGTATCCACAATGAAGACATCCATTTTTTGGTTCTCAAATGGGTCTCACCTGTAGACATAACTCATTTAGGCTTTGTTTGGATTGATGGTATTAGATGGAATGGAGTGGTATGTATGGAATGGCATTATGTTCCATTGTTTGGATATTTAAAAAAAGAATGGAATAGAATGGAACTTGATGGTATCCGTTCCACCATATTCCATCACTTACTCTCATTTTGCTTCCCCTCCAATTTGGAGGGTATGGGATGGAATGATATATTAACCTAATTAAATAATAAATTATTTACTATTTTATCCTTTTTTTTTAAGGATATTTTATCCTTATTTTATTTTAATTTTTTAATATTAAAAGAGTGCAAATCCTACTTAAAGTGAGGGTCTTACCGGTCTTATAAGACCTTGAAAAAGATTCCTCCTATCCAATGGAAAACAAATTTGTAGTATTAACTAGTTAACTAACAAAGAGAAAAAAATCCAAGTTGAGGATAATCCAGCACATAGGCATGGGTGTTGCTGCTGTTCCGGCTTCAATCTTCTTCACTTCCACCAAATCCAAGTTGAGGATTAAAGCTAATTATGGCATCAACTTTATCACTAACTCCGATTGGTTCCAAGTGGGTCGACCCATTGGCAACTATGGTTTCATGAACGTTACTACTTCAAGTACTGATCAATATTCACTTGGTGGTGGATTGAAAACTCAAGATGTTCAAGAAGGCAGCGTTAAAATCAGGTACTTAGTTACCTCTACTTTTAAGCATTTTTATACTGTGGTTGAGTCTAGAGAAATAATTAATACTCATGAATGATAACAGCTTGATTGCAGGCTTTATGAAGGCAGAGTTTCCCAGGGTCCACTTAGACAAACTCCTGTTCTTTTTAAGGTACTAACTAAGTGTTTGTTTGGATTGACTTATTTGACCTTATCTACCGGCATAAACATCTGCATTTGTGACTTAACATTATTTACAAGAATTTATGACATGTTCTTAAGCTATTTTCATAAGTGCTTATATGTTCGTAAGGTAGACATTTGATTAAGAATCAAAATATGTAATTCATATAGCAAAATGATGTATTTATTACATTGACAATGTTTTGCCAATGGCCTTATGACACTCGTCGGCAAGACTCTATTATATAGAAGCCTTTCCCTAGACACATGGCATATAATGTCACATCTTTGTTCTCTCATTTTCCCGCACATCTTTTACGACTTCTGTGATCTTTACTAGTTCATAATTACGACCAATGTCTTTAGCTAGCTCTTCATGTTTGAATTCACTTCACTCAAAGTATTATGTTCAATTGAGGCTTGAAATTGAAATTTGAAACATTATTATTACTTTTAACAATGAAGGTTTATCCTGGAACACGAGCTGGTGGGGTTGTAGCAGATATGATGGCTGCAAACGAGTTGAATTCCCACATGTTCCTTCAAGTAAGATAGTTTTAACCATTCCATATCAGTTCATAGTGTTATTAGTTGCTCATTTCTTTGTAATTCTTGCAGAGCAGTTCTAAAGGTATTAGTCAGCATCTTATGTTACTTTTAGGTGGGTTTGAAACAACTACTGGAGAGCAGGTTCGTCCTCTCAATTTGAAAATAAGCTTTTTAGCATAATAACATATATTTTTTTCCTCCAACTCTGTTAATTATATTGGTGATATTTATTTGATCCAGTGGCTTGCTTTTCGTGATTATGGGAAATCTACCGCAGCAGACTATGCAAAAGTTGCGAGTGAGAAGGTATCAAAACTGTCTTCATGGAATAGCTTTGAACGAGGCCAGTCAATGAAAAGAAGACGACGTTTCATTATAAAGCTGCTTCAGGGTGCTTTGAGAGGTTTGGCTTACATGCACGATCATGATAGATTACACCAGAGTCTTGGACCGTTTTCTGTATCTCTCAAGTAGGTGAATAGCCGACATTTAATTTGGCTCTAGATTTTTCATTTGGATTATAATTCCTTCCCACTCGACCATAACATGCTTACTTGTAACATGATGGCAGCACAATATCTGAAAGTGAAGCTCCTTATTTGATTCCAAGACTTAGGGACCTGGCCTTTTCTGTTAGTGTCAGGTAAGGCAATGACTTGCCAAACTATTTGTCTTGACTTAACCTAATTTCAATACACTGATCACACATACAAGTTTCATATGTATATGGCATAGAAATAGTTATTAGTTTGTTTCTTTGTTCTTTTTTTCTGAAAAAAAAAAATATTCTTTATGAAATTTGAATTTCTTTAAATGTCGTCTATTGCACTGTTTAGATTATAATTTATTTTACAACTGTAAGACCGTTGATGTCGTGTGGGACGGAGTGTTGGGCAGTAAATACCAACACAAGAATATAATACGCTCGCAGAAATTAAAAAGTTGCTTTGGATGTGTGGTAAATTAGGAATGACAACATTAGAGAGAGAGTTGAGGTAGCACCTAACCGATAAAATATTCTGAAAACTAGGTTAGGTGGTTTGGGCAAGAGGAAAGATGTATTGTGGATTTTTTAGTAAGGAGACTAGATCAGATGGAAGGTAGTCAAATTGCTTTAGGAAGAGAAAGACCTAAAAAAACTATAGTAGAAACTATTAAGTGGCACCTAAATATTAACGAGTTGGATACAAATATGATATATGATTGAACATTATGGTGTCATTTGATAAATGAAGCTGACCCTACTTAGTGGGATAAGACTCGGTTGTTGTTGTAGCCTATTGCACTGCTTATTGGCAACCACTGGTATATTCCATATGCCATTTTTTTACTGATACTTTTTTCTGTTGTGTATTTTGTATATTTAGACTTTATAGATATTGTATTTAGCGAGATAGGTTTTTATCCTGAGGCATGTGCATGAGATTGCTGCTTTATTTTCTGTATGTAACATATTGCAAACAAACTGAAGTAGATTATAACATAAATAATGTTACATTTACTTAGAGGAAAATGATGCATAGTAAGAAGAGAAATCAAACGGAAGTTGCACGAAAATTGTGTGGACAACTATCTATGTTTTCCCTCCATGATTGGTTAACAATAAGAATTACAACTTCAAACTGGTTGGTAAGTTTGCATACCATATATTGGTGATCTTATTTAAATTATTCCAGGTACTCGGAACTAGAAGATTCGGGACCACTTACAGAAGGTCTTTGGGCGCGAGCATCAGCAGCTAGTGCATTCACTTATCTAGAGAAACGAGCTTTCGGAATAGCCGATGACATGTGAGTTGTCTGAACTTGGCCCTGTACAGAAGTTTGTTTCAGAATCTCTTAAAAATCACCGCTGACTTTTATGAGTTACAATGCAGATATGAGGCAGGCCTTCTTTTTGCATACTTGGCTTTTGTTCCATTTTGTGAAGCTGGTGTAATGGATGGCCTTTCCTTGCAAGTAAGCTGTGCTGCCAAATTGACTTTGTCTTTGTTAGCTGATGATTTATTTCTGTGAAAGTTTTCTTTATCATATGATAACATCTTGACTGAAGTATTTATTTTATTCACCATGAAATTCAGAGACTTTTAGAGAACACTTTCCGACTTGATCTTGAAGCAACACGAGAGTAAGATATCTTTTAGTCTATATTTCTGGTTTGAACTATGCTAGCAACATACTCTCGAACACACACTTATATTGGTTGAAATTCATTTGGGTCCCACTAAATTTATGCGGAGCCTACTTGATTTAGTGGAATCAATTTGAATTTCAACCAATAAAAGAGTGTGTTAGAGAGTATGTTCCTGGCACTCCTCTTCTGGTTTAACTATTATGCGGAGTAGACATCTGTTATTTTATAATCTAGTTGTCCTTGGTTGAGGTATACTTACTATGGGCTTGAGTAATACATAAGAAAAACAAATAGCTTCGAGACTTGGGAGGTGTTCTGTAAACTAGTTGAAAATAGTATAGGATGGAACCTGCTAGACAAGTCCATATAAAACAAACCTGATCACAAATTGGGACTAGTTTGGTGCAAAACTAAGCTAGCATGTGGCACATCGACATAATGTAGCGGGCCGACTTGATCTACTATGTTCTTTTAGGTCTTTCCATTTCAGGGGAAACAAAATGTACCACATTTTTCCACCTTTTTTGCTGTTCTATTTTACTTTTAACTTGAATCCAAACATAGAACAGAACTCACAGTTTTGTTCTATCTTATTCTAGCATGCCTATCAAACACAATATAGAAATTAATATAAAAATCCTGGCATACTTTATTGATTATAGCTAGGATGAAAGGGTATTTCATAATTCAGACAAATATATTTCATCGTATAATGATCTGATCCTTAAACCCACCTAAAGGAGAGCAAAAAGGAAGAGAGGAAGAGGGAGAGAGAGAGAGAGAGAGAGAGTATGGAAAAAGTTGGATTGGGAAAATTCATCTTTAAGATGACTTTTTTAAGAACTAGCTGTATCAAAAAAATTGATTTGCATAATAGTTAGTCTCTAAAAAATGTGGTTGTTATCTAAAAACGCCTTTATATTTAAAAGGTAGCCCACAAAATGGGGACAAATCTGGTGGGATAACGGCAAAATTTCTTGAAGACTGATTATTTTTTTGTGATACATAACTTTCCTCCTATTCAACCTTTTTCCTATACATGGTATTGGTATAAATAAGCAAGACATTTCACATTATATTAAATAATATATCTGTTATATTTATAAATTAGCCCACAAAATGGAGACAAATCTGTTGGAAGACAGCAAAATTTCTTGTAGACTGATTTTCCTTTGATGCATAACTTTCCTCTTATTCTACCTATTTCCTATGCATGGTATATATAAGTCAGATATTTCACATTATATTAAATAATACATTCCTAGTGAATCAATTTACATAGTGTTGTGAATGGATTCAAAGTTCCATTGTCTTGTTGCGATTGCAACTCTCCAAAATACAAGGAAGTATATTTTTCACAAACTAAAGTTTGCATTTTTGTCCAGCAAGTTTGAACTCTGAAGAAGCAAATGCCTTGTAAAGTCAGATACTTATATTTAGTTATTAAGTCATTTCTTTTGTCTCACTTTGTTTTATTCATGCTCGGTAGGTACTGTATAGCAGATGACAGCTTAGTTAATGCGATCGAATTCCTGGATCTAGGCGATGGTGCTGGTTGGGAGTTGCTTCAGGTATATACCACATGTCTGCTAGTATGGGAAACTATCAGTGCATGGCTTTGAGTGTGTATTTATGCCCGCACGATACACACAAGTGTCTAAAATAGCTTGTTTTCATAAACCTTCTAAAATAGCTTATAGTAAGGCTCTGCAGCTTATTTTCAACGTAAACATTTTCTTTAATTTATTGCCTTAAAAAGCTTCTGCTGCCAAACCGTGAAAATGTAAATAATGCATTATCTGCTTGCATGTTTTGGTTGATAAAAATGGAGTGCGTTTTATTGCTACATGAAATTCAAGTGTGAACTTCGAATTCAGTAGCTGTATATATCAGATGCTCATGGTGTGTTCTCATGATTTCCAGGCAATGCTTAATGCTGACTTTCGAAAGAGACCAACTGCAGAGGCTGTTCTCAATCACCGGTTTATGACAGGAGAAGTCCTTTGAATTTCAAGATTAAAAAAATATGGTTGTCTTTATGAAATATATCGATCACAGCTCACCAAACCGTTCATGTTTTCTGTAAATATTCCATTTTTTGGGAATATATGTCTTGAATTTGCACTGCTGGTTACAAGCAGGAATGCTATTGTAAATATTATTATATCATCATATTTGCATAGTTAATATACAAGCCACAATCCTTTTGTAGGTTTGATGCGTTTCAAATGTGTCCTTTAAACAAAGTAATTGATTTCTAGCTCAACTAGTTCGACCAACATGTTCAAATCGAGTTTAAATGCACCATTTTGGAGGGTACCAAACGGGATTGTGATCAAAGCTACATTGTTTCTTTAGTTAATTGTGAAAATAGAGAAACATGTTAATATTAGTCAAAACTCAAAAGCACACTTTTAGCTGTGTAGGTGAATTGATAATTGTTGAGATACCACTGGTACTTGAGAAATGAGGAAGAGTAAATTGATCCATCATAACAGTAAATTGAAGGTGGATTCTAGGGTGAACCATCAAATAAGTGATTCATCGGTGGACCACTTTTGTACACCATCCGATTTAAATTAATGATTTAGATGTGTTAGAGATAAAATTAAGAACACAAATACATTTCCGCACACTATCCTTGTTCTCATCTTTCTCGTTGTTGGCTATGACTCTCATGAGTGCAACAACACCGTTGAAACCCCATTCTATTACCCCTCCACGACCACCACAACCCCCCTTTCCTAAAAGATTAATTCAAAATATATAATTAAAAACTACTTCTTTTCCTTAAAAAAAACTCCTTTCACTTCACCAGTCCTATTCAAAATCTATGAACACCCTTTCTTGGATTTGGCTTTGATTCAAAGAGAAAACTCAATCTATAGTTGATAGTTTGAAATGGCAATAGAAGAAATTAGGTTGATGTCATAACTCACTATGTAACCCTTTTGTATACAATATATATTACAAAGACAAAAATGTTGGATATGAGAGTGAGTATGAATTCTATGTCTGGAATTATCGGATGTAAAGGAACATTTTTATGTGTGTTTTCTATTGTTGAGAAACAAGAATCTGAGAGAGTTGATGAGGTACCATTAATGGAAAAGTGGAAGGAAGAGGCAAGGGCAAGAGGGAGGAAGATGGAAAAAATGATTTAGTGTAGGCATTGTATGGTAGGATCTATGTATGAGTTTAATGAATCTAATGGCTCTCAACTATTGCTCATGATGGACCACTGGTCTGATGGTTTACCCTAAAATCCACCGTAAATTGAAATGCTAGTGGAATATGAATATGTTTGTTACAAGTTTATTAAATTTTATTTGTGTACATAAAAATTTCTGGAAATGAAAATCATTCCTAAAGAAAATGGTGAGAATTTTTTTTTTAATTTCACGTGTAGAGATAAAATATTTAACCAAACTTCATTAACCTCCATTTTTTAATAGTTCCCAAAATATATATATTAACCAAACTTTTTTTTATTAATGTCTAGAGATAAAATCCTTCTTTTTAAAAGTTATTCTAGATAATTTTAGTAAACTTTTTGAGGTTTTTTTGGTGTTATCCCTCCGATCATTAGTAGAAGGGAACCTTAATAATTCAGAGTTCAATCAAGAGGTAAGTAAAATCTGACCAAAAATTTTTTCTATTAGAAATTGAACTCTGGTTCATCCAAACTTTTTGAGGTTATAAAACTAGAGTTTTGATCAATCTATAAAATAACAATTTAAGAAGATCATTTGAATTCTTATCTTGTTTCGATTTACTTGTCAAGAAAAAAATCTTTGTCAACAAAAAATCTTGTTTCCATTTAAATAAGCATTAACTTTACGATTAATTTATCAAAAAAAAAAAAACCTTTACTACTTTTAATAAGGGAAAAAAAACTTTACTTTACTTCCTTAAAAAAAAAAAACTTTACAATTTTTTATAAGGGAATGATCTAATGATGTTCAAACATAACAAAATCGTGTTTTTAAAATTTAAATATATAATAAAAAAATTAAATATATAATAAAAAATATATATTTTGTCCAAAATTAATAATTTAAATATAAAATTTCTAAAATAAAATATAAAGATTTCTTTTATTTCAATTTTTTTAAAATATTAATGATATAACCATATATGTTAATTCCTCAAAAAAAAAAAAACATATATGTTAAATACTTCTGCCAAATATGGAAGATTGGTTCAAATAGTCCAAATTCAATTTCTTTTTTGTCATTTTAAAAACCAACATATATGACATGATTGAATATCTAACCTTTAAAAAAAATATCTAAGTTTAAATATAAAGAGAAAACCTAGTTGCATTTTCCTAGATACTTTTTCGTGTAGTTCTTAATCATAACACTTTCAACGATTTTTCAAATCTACAATTTTCTCAAAATTTACTATAAGCATAAAAAGTAAATTTTACGTTAATAACCACACATAAGAAAATACAACTTACTCAAAATATAATTTGTTTAGTCAATACCGATATATATAAGTACGTTTCCGTCCAAAGACACGTGGGTAAATGTTTCTGTAGATATACAAAAAAAATATACCAGTTAATTTAATTAAAAATCAATGTAGATTTTGAATTCCATGCATAGATTCATATTTAAAAATTAAAAGTGAGCAACTGTATACAAACATAAACATTCATATTTAAAAATTAAAAGTGAGCAACTGTATTAAAACATAAACATAAAGCCGAAAAGCAATTAAACAATATGCTCTAAAGAACAAATATAATCTTCTTAAAATTAAAAATATTCAACAAGTAATTCCTAAAATAATCAAATTATTTGACCTCTACACAATGGACAAGAATAAGATGAGGAACGGTTGATGCATTTTTGGATCCATGGACCGATGCATTTTT
>Ga0315913_1002013_pt1 | contig 23296 bp, 15 predicted proteins | sample MpolsnodulesMG_FD_207736 | JGI IMG/M metagenome (GOLD analysis project Ga0315913, IMG submission 207736) | Medicago polymorpha root nodule microbial communities from Los Angeles, California, United States - small nodules | ecosystem: Host-associated > Plants > Roots > Nodule | place: USA...
TTTAAATACTTCAACACGAATAAAAATATGCGTAAAAATAAAGCAACGATTCTGGTTATTAAAATACGAATAAAACTTTTAAAATACGAGTGAAAAATTTCAACTGGTCAAAATTCGGGGTATGACATGTTGAGTCTCTACAAATCTTCAAGTCTTCATTCCTTTATATAGAGGTTTGAAAGATACGTTGTAGAAGTGCCAACACATCAAAAGAGTCGTTATAGAAGCTTGATCAATCACTAATGATATGTTGCTTGATTTGGTTAATGTCCTAGGAGGGAGTAATTTGAAATTCATTCCTTGTATGAAGAATTAATCAGCAGAGACACAACTGTAGCAGTACTATGCGCAGACATGAATGGAGTAGTGGAGTAGTGGTTGTACAATTGTACTATTGTCATTTCTCTGCGCTTCTTCAGTGGATAAGAATCCAATGCCTTCTAATTCCTCTGAAATAGTCGTTGCTTTAACCTTATACTCCTTATGCAATCCTGTGTCTTCAAATAACCAAATAAATTGAATTAAGGTTCAGACTCTGAAGGCTTCAAACTCTGGTGGCTTCAGACTCTGACTTCTTCAAACTCTGACTTGCAACATAAGCTTCCTTTGTAGATTCTTTTGCTTTCATTTGTTCTTCCAGAACCAATACTTTGTTTTAAGACATATAAATTTTAGTGTATGGTCTTGCACACTTGAACAAATATTAGTATATTCAATTCAACTTTTAATACCTTGTTATCATCAAAACTAAAGGTGGCAATGTTAAACATATTTTGTTCTAACATACTAACCACCGAATCATTCACATCCCCAATTCAGAGAGCCTCACCGAATAGGACCACACATGAAGAACAAACAAAGTAAATTATGTCTGGAGTATACCTCCAAGACCAAGAATCCCCCTTCAGATAACCTAACCCCCTCCAAACTAGCAAAAAGTTCATGCGTCAAATCCAGCTCCCAAGCAAACAAGGGTTTACGCCACTGCAGGTTCCACTTCCAAACATATCCCCTCGAAACACGTTATTCATTCCATAATTTGCTAGAACTTAACATAACAAAAATATCAATAGCAAACCCATACATGTCTTGCCTAGTAGGATATATAATAACATCTAAAAAAACATGCATGTGTACAAGTTTCAGGACTAAACTAATTTATTCAATCACTTACAAATACATAATCATAAAAAGATTATGTATGTTACCCATGAAAGTCATTTAATACGACTTTACACTAAATTTTTAACACCAACAACTAAGCCTTATCTCACTAAGTGAGATTGGCTACATAACTCAAACGATGTCACAATGTTTTTTCAGAAACCGTGTCGATAGAATTTAATGACTCGTTTGAATATCTTCAAGCTTAAGATTATTGTTGATCCATCTGGTTTAGGGTGTTGTCTTTGTTGTCACCAGAGCTGTCAAAACGAGCGGCCCCGCCCTAAACAGGCTTCGGGCTTTATCGGGTCGGGCCAAAAAGCCCGGTTGAAAAACGGGCTTGAAATATACTACCCGAGCTCGGCCCTACACGGGCCGGCCCGTATTAAAAATTACATTTTTTTTATATAAAAAAGTACTATAAAATACTCCTATAATTTTTTTTTATAAATAATATTTTTAATATGTTTAAATAATGTCTAGCACAAAAATAAATTGTAAACATTTTCTTACACTAGTCGTAAACTAAAACGGCAAGGAAAAGAATTTTAAATAAATTAGATATGTTATGGTTATAGATATTTATATATCCGGTCTTTAAAATTATAAATAACGAAACGAGTAAATATAATTTTATATTACATTTATATGTGTTAATTCATTGAATTTTCACTTTTATTTTTTACTTTGATAATCAACTAAGTAAAGAATTATTTGAAAAATATATAATTTGTAGGATTTTTTTTGTTATGCGGGCTAACGGGCTAGCCCTAACGGGTACCGGGCTTTTTAGTGCCGGACTAAATGTCCCTATTAAAATTCGGGCTCAATATTTAACGCCCAAGCCCTATAATTAATCGGGCTAAATGGCCCGGCCTGGCCCGACACGTTTTGACAGCTCTAATTGTCACCTAATTGAGTCAGATGATCATCTTTTTGTAACTTGAGTTGTCTCGCCTAGAGTGTGGTATAAGGTGTTAGGGCAGGAGATTGTCTTACCATCTAGAGTTGTTTGTTTCTCTCGCAGAACGGGCCCATGTTTTGCTAGGTCTTTTATTTTTTTTCTTTCTAATAATAAATGTCTTATTTTCTAAATATCTTTTTAATTCATGTTTCCTTTAGCCTTTTGTAAATCTTTAGTATTAGTCATTATGTACATGGTATAATTCCTAGTAAATTGTTTCTTATACTTTATTTACCTACTATTTCTTGTTGCCTACAATACCAATTTCTATTATGTGTTTATTTCTCATTTTCCAGGTGATTCACATCATTGCTGCAATGGAAATAAACTCAAGATTGGTCTCTTCTTTCTTTGTAGTGACCAAAATGAAATCGGTTTAACTAAGTATGTAATAATGGCTGCGTTTGTTTTGGATTTTTTCCAAAAAAATCTATTTTTTTCTTAAAAAAATCACTTTTTTCATTTTGAAGTGTTTGTTTAGGATTTTTAGAAAAATCATTTTATCAAAAAAAATCTATTTTATTTAAACAAGGAGACAACACATGTACATGTTAAAACTCATTTTCTTTAAAAAATCTATTAGGATTAACATTTCTCAGAATTTTTTTTTTTTTAAACAAGGAGACAACACATGTAGATGTTAAAACTCATTTTCTTTAAAAAAATGGATTTTAATGGGCAGTACACAAACAAAAATAAATTCAGTTTTTTTTTTTTTTTTAAATCTCTAAAAATTAATCTCTAGATTCTTTTAACAAGAATCTCGTCTAAAATCTATTTTACTTTTTTTGTTTGCTTTGCCGGTTCCCTTACTCTAGTTTATTTTTGCTTGTTACCATGTAATTCTCAACGACCAGGGTTACTAGGGTCCAGAAGTTACACAAGGGTTTTTCATAAACCAATATTAACTTTGAAGGGCACATACCTACGTTAATCCTCCGCTTGATTTAATAGACTATTATTTTTACCTTTTTTCTTGCACCGTAGCAAATCACTGATTTTTTTTGTAGTTGATTGAAGAAATATCCTCTCTTATTGGAAAATGGTGAAGAAGGAAAATAACATACACAAACCAAAGTCAAGGTTTGCACCGGAACGATTCATGTAGGAACATGGGTGATTATATTGTTAGTGTTATTGAAAAAGACAAGAATTTTGATTATATTTGTTACTATTTAAAAGTCACAAAAATCTATATATAATTTTAATAAAAATCAAAATTTCATAATTTTTTTTCTTATAATACACACACATTAGAGCAGTAAAGAAAACGATAATGCCCGTATGGATACTAGTGTTGCTAAAGAAAATGAATTTTTGACGAGGACCAATAATGAAGACCATTGTGGCTTGTTGAAATGGATAAGATAATCTACTAGCAATATATAAATATCGAAGTCCAGCAAAATTTTATAATTGTCTTTATTAAAACTCATAATCTCTTTAATTTTATATGCAACGAGAGCGGTGCAAACATTGAACAATGTTTTGCTTATACACTAAAAATTTAATCAATAGAAACACTGCTTTAATGTTGATATTTTGAAAATAGTCACAAGTTTTCAAAATTTTATCATATCGATTTTCTTATATATGTATATATTTTTTTATGCAGATATAAAAACATAAAACCTGCAACGAGTGTGTTACAAACATTGAACAATGTTTTGCCTATAAAATAAAAAATTAGGCTAAAGTGCACTTTTCACCCCTTAAGTTTTAAAAAGTTGTGATTTTGGCCCCCTATGGAAAAAATGACAAAAGTGACCCCATGTTTAGGGAAATATGCTCTTTTGACCCCCTAACATAAGGGATATATGATCATTTGACCCCTTATTTTCTCAAAAAGTTGCAATTATGCCCCTTTTTTTGGGACACGTGGCGTCTTCAACAATTTTTGGACGAAAGAGGCCAAAATTGTAATTTTTTTTAATAGGAGGCCAAAATCTGAAACTTAGGGGTCGAAAAATGCAGTTTAGCCAAAAAATTATTTGATAGAAACACACTACATTAATTTCGATTTAGAAAATAGTCATGAATTTTTAAAATTTTATTGTATGACTTTCTCATATATGTATATAAAAATTTGTTTATGCAGATATAAGTACATAAAATCTGCAAATGATGCGGTGCAAACATTGAACAATCTTTTGCATATAAAATAAAAAGTTATTTAATAAAAACACTATATTAATTTTGATTTTGAAAATAGTCAGTTTTCAAAATTGTATCATATCAACTTCCTCATATATCTACATAAAAATTAATGTTTGCATTAATAAGTACATAAAATCTGCAACGTGTGCGGTGCAAACATTGAACAGTTTTTTGCATATAAAATAAAAAGTTAATTAATAGAAACACTACATATATTTTGATTTTGAAAATAGTCATAAGTTTTCCAAATTTTATCATATCAACTTTTCATATATCTACATAAAAAATTGTTTTCGCATATATATAAGCAAATGAAATCCATAATTGGTGTGCCACAACTATTTAACAAATTTTTGTATATATAAGAAAAAAAATATTTTATAGAAACATTACATCAATACTCATAATTTTCATTTTGTATCTATAAATGATATATAATATTAATAATCTAATTTTTTTTTTTATATAATTATCGCAATGTTACGTGACCCGTCCAAAAGCACGGGTCTTTTACTATTTTACTATACAAATTTACAAATAAAGTTCAATAAGCCTATTAGCAAAACTAAATAAATCAATAAGCCACCATAACTAAAATGAATCGGGATTTACGATCCGATCACACAAAATCTATCAAGAGTTACGACTGAATTGTCGTTTTTTGAATCAGATCGTAACTCTCGATCAATTTATTTCAGTTGATTTTAGATGTTGAGTAATACGACGAAAGAGCAATCACCATCAAATCCAACTGTTCGACAAATAGGTCTAAAATAGTCGATTATTACCATTCATAAAATCACATAAAATTGTGCTTAACATGCTTGAATTCAATTTGGTGAGATTACCAACTAGTTAAATAACAACTATAAAAGAGAAATAGAAAAGGGGAGTTTAAGAATATATAAAAAGGAGAGAGAGTGAGAGAGGGAGTTTTAACCGAATGGATTAAAATAGGAGAGGAAATTAGTGAAAACTCTGTGGAGAACATGTTCCTGTGTTTGAACTGGATTGATGCGTGGTTGGGCTTGATAGATGCGGTTCCCCCTATAACATTTGCACATGCCTTCGTAGGAAGAGTAGACACATCCACATTTGTAACAAAAACCACAACCACACCTGCAATTTAAGAATACAAGTTGAGTTAGTAACAAATCTTTGTTGTTAATTAGTTGTTATTAGTATTGATTATTTTTTATTTTTTAAAGAAAAGTTATTAGTATTGATTAAAAGTATGTTTAGGAAAAATAATAATAAATGTATCAAGTAATTTAAAAAGGAGTTTATATATAGAGACAAACAAAAACCACTGAGAGTTTGTCGGACAAAAAATTTAAAAACATTAATCAATAATAAACTTCTAACACTATCTCTCACGCTAAAGCATATTAAGTTTTAAGTTTGTTACAAATTAACCTTAAAAATAAATCAAATCTACTTATAATATAACCAATTGAGACGCAACCAACCAAAGTGAGTAACAATAGTAAGAGAAGAGTAACCAAAGAGAAAAATCATATCAAACTAAATCGAAATCAAAATAAAAAGCCAATGGAGATAGAAACAACCAAAGAAAGGAAGAATCATCCAAAGAGAGGAACCAAATCACAAACAAGGAGAGCTTAAAGAAGAACCAATCAAAGAGATGACTCATCATACCAACAAAGAGAGAAGCAACCGAAAATATAAATTTGTGTTCAATGAGAACTCTTCACAAACAAATTATGGTCAATATCTTGACTCACCAAATTATTTAAAAGAAACTCCATAAACATGATTCTTCACAAACACCATATTATTCAAAAGAAACACAATAATGTGGTGCTTCACAAACAAACTGTGAACACACTTTAGGAGCATCAAAAGCAATGAAACCAAATATCATGCTCGTGAAAGAAAACAAGAGCCACATCCACGAGAAGAATAGATTATTTCAACCTAAACTAACGAGAAATTCACAAGAAGTGAAAAGCCAGAATTTAGCAACACTCAAGAAACAAAACAAAACATCACTCGGATTATGGGTTTCATAAAAATTCAACGGGAATGAACCAAGAGAACCAAACCACCAATCTATATAACCGACCATCAAATAGAAACACAAATATATTCCTAAACTTTTGAGAACTCAACAGCAAAAGCGAAAAGAAGTTTAAGTTAAGGAGGATTGAACAATGCTCCTGATGTCATTGTTAACAAGTCAAGGTTTTCATAAGATTACAATGACATAACATAACATGGCTAATCAAAATAGGTTACAATAGAATATTGCAAAATAGTTTACAATAGAATATACAATAAAACCTAAACGTAATAAACTAACTTAGAAATATAAAGGATAGAATAGTATAAGCCGAATAACTTACTACATTCGTCCTAAATATACGACCCTTTTGTCAAATCACAAGAATTAAGAAAGTTGATAGTAATACTACATTTGTTTAATTACTATTGTTTTTACAATTTTACCCTTTAAGAAAGAGTTAGTTTATGTTTTCAACATAATATTTATTGTTTCTTTCAAAAAAAAGAATAGTATTTATCGTTGATCGAAGAAAAAGATGTTTTTTTGGCTAAACTAAGAGCATAATGACATTAAGGAAAATATAACTTATAAGACATCCAATTGGGTTGACATCTCTTATAGAATTTAATCCATTGTCAAATGATCATAAATATTATTAAAAAAGGGAAGAAATACAAAAGAAAATTTTAGGGAACATAAACCCTAACCCAATAAATCCACACAAAAGTTTAGGTCAACCCAAATGGGAGATACACAAATTTAAAACAACACACGTGGATCCATTCTAAAAAAAAAAACACACGTGGATCCAACCTCTAGCTAATCTTAACATGAGGTCTACACTGCGGTGAATGGACCGATCGTAAACGTGAAATAGTTCCAAGTACCAACAACAACAAGCCCTAAAAGACTCTTTCGATCCCACAAGTCCAATATTAGACAAATAGAATGATAAGGATTTCAAATTAGTCTGAAATTAATCACAAAAATCGATACGCATATTAAAGCGACACCTATTCGGAGGAGGCAATCCTTAACCTTGACACCTTCTCAACAGGTTTGGACAATGATCAGAGAGTCAAAACATTGAAACACACCTTCAAAGATCAAAACGACGTCAACATGATGGAAACTAACCAACAACAACATATAGTCGTGCACCTCAAAAGATGAAACAACAACCACATGACCACCGGAGGCAGAAACCACCGTCAAAACCCACAACAAGGCATAGAGGCCATTCGTATCAAACATAACCACAACAATACATCTCAAGGCATAACCATAAAATCACACAGTTCAACCGAACCTGCAACAACGATCCAACATCCCACAATGGTGGGTGCGACAAAACAGTTAAGAGACAGGTCACGACGACGCGATGCCGTCGACTAAAAGACCCCATCAGAGGGGAAGAGGGTGGTGCAGCCATAAAGATGAACATACCACCACCATAAGGTCTACATTTTTTACATAAGATTTTCCAACAACCACGAGTTTTTAAGTATCTGATCTGAAGTTGAAAGTTGTCATTCATTTTAGTCCCTCTTTAAACTTCAATCAACATGATAGTAGTAAGGTGGTTAAAGAGGAAACCAAAAAAGATGTCATCACTATTGGATTTAAAAATATAAAATGTCATCACTAATAGATCAAATTGAACTCTTCTCTTCCATTAAAAATAGTTCAACCAAGGCCACTTTTCATGACAAAGTGAGTAAATTAAGTGACAGTGTATTCAACTTGGAAACAAATTTACCATTTAGTAGATTTTGCTTACTCACAATTTCAAAACCAAAATTATAATTCTTTTTCCCAGTTTTGTTATACAAAGTTTATATATTTCTGAAATGTTATATATATTCAAGAAATCACAAAGAGAGAGATTATATAGAAATGCAACCTGCAGTGCATGTAGTTGCAGCCCATAGATCTAGCAACATAAATTCTGCATTTGGGACATCTCATCCACTTCTTATTTTTAGCAAGGCGCATCAACATGACATCCTCTTTCTTCCTCTCATCCGCATTCAGCTTCTCAAACTCGTTGCATTCGATTCCTTCGTGCCATGGAACTTTACACTGTGCACAGAACATCCTATTGCAATTAGGACATTCTGAATTTCTAACAGCCTCCGTTCCATCATCGATCAGAAGCGCTGAACAGTCTGGAAATGGACAGTAGAATTTATTCGCAACATCGAACAAAGCCTCACACAGCGCCTTACCCCACCGTTCAAAAACCTTGGCTGGAAGAATAGAACGGCAAAAATCTGCCTCCAAGGAACCTTTGCACCCTGGAAAAGGACACTGAATTTTGACGATGTTTTCTTCAAGCTTGGAACCGATGTACATGACCACGCAATCAGAGTAATATACGTGAGAGCAACCGCTGATGTAGAAAGCATCCTTCATTGTTTTAGTGTCAGTACAGATTTCACAAACGAAAGGGGTGTTATTTGAGTTTGAAGACTCTCCTTTTTCAATGTTGTTTCTTTTACGTTTTGTGGAAGGGATAGTTTTGGGAATGAAATTGATGATCTTAACGTCTTCGTCATCGGAAAGGTCGATGACGGAGGAGATGGGTCGCTTGCTGGAGAAGCGAAAAGTTTCAAAGTCGATTATCTCTAGCGTCGAATGGGAATCGCCGCTTCTTCCATTTCCTTTTCTCGGAGTTTCATGACCCATTGGAATTCTCGTTGTTTTGGTCAACCTCACTCTCACTGTGTCTCTACATAAGTTAGCGGAACCGTTTTTCGGAAAAAGGGTTAGAGAAACCCTAATGAGTTAAGTTAATAGAGATTAAAATTACATTTAATGCCGGGGTTTGAATTAATATTTTTTTGGTAATGACCGGTGTTTAAATTATGGACCTTGCATATTTTATGCATTGTCCAAATTAATTGAGTAAAGTTCATGAGGACTAAAATTACATTTAATAGTATATAAAAAAATTTACATTTAATATACATTAATTAGAAATCTTTATAAAAATTGCATTGATCATTTTATGAATAAATAAATTATAGATTCAATATTTTCTAAAAAAAATAATTATAGATTCAAGATGGATTCTAGGGTGATGGTCCAATTTAGTCCCTCATCAATGGACTAAAAAAACACCGCTAGATCAAATATAAGGTTCAAATTTATTCAAATTAAAAGTGGAATCATGTTTTTCAATCATGCATAAATTAGTCTATCTTATCACAAGGTTATGGTTTTCAATCATGCACAAATTAAAAGTGGGAATATAATGGTTTTCAATTATGCACAAATTAGAAGATTCTTGTATGTGATCATTAACTATGTTGTGGTTTCTTATACAAGTTGTGACCTATAGACTCAAAGCAGTGAGAAAATGCTTTGTATTTGAATGATAATCACATACTAACAGCTCATTTTTAGCATCGACCATCACAATTATATGAACCTTTTTCTAAAGTTTAAGCCACCAATAACACACATTTCAATGAATATTTATACTCTTGTGATAGACTACAATAAGACACACTACGGAGACTAACATAATCCAAGCATCAGAAATACACTAAAGATATCATAGATGTAGATTAAAATAATAAGTTACATGGACATAGAGATTTAGTCGCCATCTCTGAAGCATGAATACTCGTAAAATGGCGAAGTACCCGTACAAGATACTATACAATACTCATGGTACTTTATTTTTGCTCATTGTTCTGTTGTGAGTGGAAAATGTGGCTTTCTCTTGTATACTAATTATGGCAATATAGTATTATATGTGCATATGAGTTTTTTTGTTGTTGTAACCAACACTAGTTTTCAACTTTTAAACTTTTATCATGATGTTTTTGTTGTAAATTGACGGATTTAGCTCTCTCATGTTATATCATATAACAATACCCATGATTTTATTGACGTACCATTACCTTAGTTTTTTTTCTTCAGTTTGTTGTATTTTCGTACCGGGTATAGTACCGGTGTAGGTAGCCATAAATCACAATGCACTTTGTTAAACTCTACTTTAAAATGTTTCTTCATATACACACTCATCTTAGATAGTGACAATTTTGCCTAGATCAAGATAAATTACAAATAGGTACAAGTGTTATAAACAACCTTCTGTTAGGCCAAATGGAGAGGAGGAAAAATGCCAAATGCATATTGATGATACATGTTCCAAAATTTTGTTGCATGAATATTACAAATTCATTACATTTAAAATTAGATTTGTTATTAAGTGCTTACAAAATGTTTTTTTTTTTTAGATTTATTATTGAACGCAGTCTATGTTTACAAATTCTATCACCTAAACAAAACGCTTTAATTTCTAATTATATTTCTATATGAGTATATTTTCATATACGTAACCAGCCTATCTAATCAGGTCGTAGTCTTATCATTAGCACATATCATTCCTACTTAAACATTTTATTAATCCCTAATTTCGTCACTCGTGTTAATGTACAACATTTATAAGTAAGCACCTACACTGGAAGATTATTTGTCAGTCCAATGTGTAGTTTAAAAATCAAGTTTTTCAGTTGTTTCAAGGCTTATGCAACTACGTAACCGGTTACTAGGCACAAGAAAACCATCTTCCAGCTACGGTTCCAACACAGAAGTATACATTAACAAAATTGGGGAAACTAAAACATGCGTCAAATTAGAGAACTCTTAAAAAATAAACATAACACTTAAAGGGTTGTTAACTCAGATATGGGAGATTAGCATAAAAATAAGCTTAAAGTTCCCTTTAGGGTGTGATGTCTAGGATACTTTTCTAGCATCTCAAAAAGTTATTTTTTAGGCATTGTGCTAATCTCTAAAAATTAGGTCACTTGTCTAGGTTAAGCACTTTTCTTATGTGATCGGCCATGTGCCTTTCCTTTGTTTTAATTTGAGTTTTTTGTGCTTTAAAAATTCATAAATAATTTGTCCTGAGTCTAAAAATTCTAATTTTGTTTTTGTAAAGTCATGTTTTAACGTCCTAAACATGTCTGCAAAAAATCATGAAAAAAATCAACATCTAAGTCGCTTTTTTGGACTTCACGTATATTGAAAGGTCAAAAATAATAAAAATATCAATTTATAGGGGTTAGAATATGTGTTTTTAATTTAACAGAGTCATTTTTCAAACTTTGTGTATATTACATGATCAATTTCAACAATTAACCCCAAAAAAATAAGACTAAGTCAAAGCAGCTAAAGTAAAAGTTGAGGGATGAGGGGGCCAATTGATCTACTGCTTTAGTTCTCATCCACTCCAGTTTTCCTTTTTGATTTGCTGATGTGTGACATGTGGCTAAATAAAATTAAACGGTTCTGATTTAAAAAAGAAAAATCACACAACGTTCTCTTCTTCTTCTCAATGGTCGATTCTTCTTTCTCCTTTTCTTCTACATCGAAACCAACCCAGGTGCTCTCCATCGCCAAAATTTGGGAGACATGTATCATCAATATGCATTTGGAACCGTTTCAATATTAGTGCAGCACATGATGTTTCAATATAATTCTTTTTTGGAACCGCCAAACAACAACATATATACAAGATTGCATCCTTGAAAAAAAATATTGGTGCTCTTCCTTCTGTATTCATTCACTTGCAAGAGAGATATGGCTATCAACGGTAGTGGCATGGGAAAATTTCGAGTCAAATATCAAAAAGCTGATGAGGAGGTAAGTCTCGCTAGATTATCCCCTTCTCTCTTATTTCTTTCAACACATATATTTTGAACTATTGTGTTAATGTTTACAAATTTAATCACAACCTTTAGGTGGAGTTTTGGCTACTGTTCAAGCTTTAAGTTCTACAACTGATAAGGAAATGAACATTTTATAGGTATGCCCAACTCACAATATTTAAGTTCATTAAGGTCATCATCCTCATAAGTTATCTTATTAATGCCAACAATACATGTCTGGTAGGCTCATGCATCTTAGTTGGATGGGTTATAGAACATGGTAAGCGTTATGTTAAGCGAAATTGTCATGATAGAGACCACGTTGCAGAAGCCAACAAAAACCAACAGATTCAATTTGAGTCAGGGATCTCTTCCAACATCCAGAAGAAGCAAAACTACGGTTTCCGAACAAAATATTGTTGCTAAGTCTCCATTTAGTCGTTCCAAATCTTTGTCAGAACACAATGTCGATAATGTTATCCTGTTACCCTCAGACATTGAAAAGAAGACAGAATAAAAAAACTGTTACTAACATTCAGTCCACTTACTTAAAGGGAAACACAAGCAAGGTACCAACCATTTCTAAAAATCAATTTATAATGAGATGTTAAAATTATTATTTTTGTAGTAACGATTTCTAAACTTGTCATAGATGAAAACAAGTTATCTTTAACAATGTCAAGAAGATTGTCCTTCTCAACCTTACCCATAGGGAGACATTTGAAGACTCCTAATTTAGATATTAAGGAGGCTAACATAATGTCTAAGGTAAACATATATCACTAAATTATATTTTTATATATTTTTATTCTCTCACACCGCATTTGTAATTAATTTATAATCAAGAGTTTGTTGAGCCCAACTTTGTAACGACACCAGAAATGAAACTCCAACCCATGGAAGAACATGTTTCATGTTATGTTTTTCATGCTAAGAATGGTATCAATTGTTGATTTTGAAGTATTAATCATTTTTAAATTCCATGTTGACAAAGACTAACATCAAATATATCTTTAAAATTGTTTAGTGATGCATGTAGTGAGGAATTGTTCAAGGTTGAAACCCTCGTAGGCTCACGAAAGGAATTTCATATTTTGTGTCCTGGAAGAATAGTTGACATTGAGATAATTTCACTTACTAGGCCACAACTTTTAAAATAATTGTTTGCAGTCAAGTAATAATATTATTAAATGATTATAGATACTTCAGATGATGTCCTCTAAGGTGGCATGGATTGAAAGGAACGTTGATGTAACAACTATATGGTCACTCCCCCTCTCATTTGTGATATCATCTAATGTCATTCGTACCAACTACATGCATCAATAAACAGTTTTAAGGATATATTTGATGTCATTCTTTGTCAACATGGAATTCGAAAATGATTATTGCTTCAAAATCAATAACTAAGATCATTCTTGGCATGAAAAACATGACATGAAACATGTTCTTACATGGGTTGGAGTTTCATTTCTGGTGTCGTTACGAAGTTAGTCTCAACAAACTGTTAATTATAAATCAATAACATATGCGGTGCGAGAAAATAAAAATATGTAAAAATATAATTGTGATATATGCCCACCTTAGACATTATGTTAGCCTCCTTATTATCTAAATTAGGAGACTTCAAATGCCTCCTTGTGGGTAAGGTTGAGAAGGACAACCTTCTTGACATTGTTGAAGATAACTTGTTTTTTTTTATCTATTACAAGCTTAGAAATCGTTTCTACAAAAATAATCTTTTAAACATACTCATTATAAATTGATTTTTAGAAATGGTTGGTACCTTGCTTGTGTTTCCCTTCAAGTAAGTGGCCTGAATGTTAGTAATAGTTGTTTATGCTTTCTTCTTTTCTATGTCATCATCGTCTGATGGTAACGAGATAACATTGTCGACATTTTGTTCTGACGAAGATTTGGAACGACTGTAAATGGAGACTTAGCAACAAATTTTTGTTCAGAAACCGTAATTTTGCTTCCTTTGGATGCTGGAGGAGATCTCTGACTCAAATTAGGTATGTTGGTTTTTGTTGGCTTCTCCAACGCGGTCTCTATCATGACAATTTTGCTTGACAATGACGCTCACCATATTCATGACCCATCTAACTGAGATGCATGAGCTTGCCAGTCATGAATTGTTGGCATTACTAAGATAGCTTATAAGGATAATGACCCTAAAGAACTTAAATATAGTGAGTTTGGCATACTTGTAATATGTTCATAACCTTATCTGTTGGGGAACTTGAAGCTTGAACAGGAGCCAAAACTTCACCTAAAGGTTGTGATTAAATAAAATTGACCTTTGAGTTTATAACAAATGCATATGTTGCAGCCTTTGAGTTTAGTGTAGGTACCTCCACATACGCAACAAAAACTACAACGGCACCTGCAATTTGAGAATACAATTTAAATATACAACTGCAGTAATATTTCACTTCTAAAGAGAAGAAAATGAATTTTACAAAAACCAAATTAAAAAAATGAGCTGATTTTGTTTCTAGTTGTGGGCTAGAGGCTAAACCTCTACATGTGGAAAAAATTAATATATGCTATGCATGTACCTTCTATTATCGATAGAACAACGATTCTCTCTTATTAGAAAAATGTTCTAATAAAACTAGTAGACAATATATTATAGAAAACTAGAATAGCCTAAAGTTTCCACATATTTTTAGATTGTTCCAATAATGTTAAGATTGTTCTAATAATGTATTCAAGAAAAACTTAACAAAAGTCTAGATAATTCTACTTCTAGAAGCATCTTTAGGCATCGATAAATAGAAAAACATGTGTGCCATTGTATTCAAGTCTTTCAGATGTAATGTTAATAATATTGAAGGCTCTACCATACTATCTCTCTCCTTGTGCTTTTAAGTTGATAGTGATATCAAAGTTCGTCTAATCATACACTGTATGTAGCAAAATAATTCCTCTCGACACCAACAATATTTTTTTTTAAACTATCTATTCTATGATATGAATTCTAACATCCTTTTGAACTAGAAAAAGGAGTACAGGTAGACACATTGTCTAGCTCTGTTTGAATTCCAATCCTGCAATTTTAAGTTAAACTCTTGCTAATTTCGTAAAATTTGGCCTGTATGACTCAAGTTCAGAAAGAGCGGCAATCTCATGTGATAAAAATGTATGAATCTCGTGTTGAGAAGAAGAAAAATGCAACTACTAGAGAAAGAATGAGTCTTGATAGAAGTCTTCTACAAGACCTACAAGGGGTCTCACAAGAAACTAAGGAGCATGAGTGGTCTCTGAGAAATCTTCGACAAGATTGACAAAGAGATAAACATCAACTATTGTCACAAGAGGTGGATGTAGAATTTTAAAGATATATTATGATACCGAATGACATCAATGCAAGGAGATATATAATTTCACAAATGTAAGATTTAGCGATGAGAAACTATACTAGGATTTCTTGGAATATGCCTTAGGGAGGGGTTGAAATTGATGCATATTTCAAGAACATTTTAGAGAAATTTAGAATAGCCTAAAGTTGCTACATATTTATGTATTGTTCCACCAAAACCAAGATTAGCTTATAGCCTAAAAACATCTATCACAATTCAAACTTCAAAAGCCAAACAAAAAACTAGATAAGTCTACTTCTAGAAGCAAACTTTAGACACCTATAAATAGACAAACATGTGCGCAATTGTATTCAAACCTTTGATATGTAATGTGAATAATATTGAAAGCTTCACCATACTATCTCGACCTCACTCTCTTTCTAACACTCTCTCTACCACTCGATCTTTTATTGGATGAATTCAGGTGGATATCACACTTTGGAAATTGGTCCCACACAATGTGGTGATTCATACATAGGTTTCACCCAATAAGAGAGTGAATGTTAGATAAAGTGTTTGGGCAAGAGTGTTCTTAGCATTTACTGATGTATTATTGCCTCTTGTCTCATGTTACCAAACATCCTACTACTAATTGTCATACCATTTTCAAATAGATTCCACGATTAAGTTTGCCTAATTAGGTGAGTGTTACACTCGACAAAGTAAAACTGCACCTTTAACTAAGTCACATTTATAAGTAAAAAACAAATTTTTAGAATCATTTAATAACTAATGTATTTGGTTTATATATAGAGTAGATACAATTGTTACTCAATGAACCTAAAAAATTGTTATTTTCTTATAAATTATAAATGTGACTGAAGGGAGTACAAGTTTAATATGTCTTTTATCATATCTAAAATTAAAACTTCTTGCTCTTTTTTGCTCCTCTTTAGATTGAAAATTGCCCTAATTATTGTGTACGGTTATATATTCACGAATTCACAAACACAGAGGATATTAAATAGAAAGGCAACCTGCATGTCATGAAGTTGCTGCCCAGAGATTTGGCAACATAGAATTTGCATTTAGGACATCTTCTCCATTTCTTATTCCTAGCAGCCGGGCGAATCAACATACCATCTTCTTTCTCCCTTTATCCGCGTTTAGCTTCTCAAACTCGCTGCATTCAATCCCTTCATACCATGGAACTTTACAATGTGCACATAACATCCTATTACAATTAGGACATTTTGAATTCTTAACAGCCTCGATCAAAGCCGAAACATCCTATTACAATCATAACATCCTATTATCCGAAACGTCGATCAAAGCCGTGCACAATCCCTTACCGCACCGATCAAAAACCTCAGCTGGAAAAAACTTTGCTTCCAACGAGCCTCTACACTTGGAAATAGGATACCGAATATTGACCATGTTATCTTCAAGCTTGGGAACGATGTATTTTGCCACGCAATCAGAGGAATACGCATGAGAGCTGCCACCTATGTAGAAAGCGTCCTTCATTGTTTTAGTATCAGTGCAAATTTTGCACACTCAACTTTTTGGATTTTGTTTCTTGTAGGGTTTCGGGAAGGGATAGTTTAGGGAATGAAATTGAGGATTCTAACGTCGTCGTCTTCGTAATCATCGGAAAGGTGGTTGATGGCGGAGAAGTGGAAAAATTCGAGGTCCATTACCTCTGGCGTCGAATGGGGGAGCGCCGCTTCTTCTATGAAAGTTGTTTGGAGAAACTTGCACTATCACTGTGTCAAATAGTTAGCGGCTATAATTTTGCATATTGGCCACCTAATAGTTCCATCCGGCTAGGTATTGCATATATATGACGGCTGAGTTTTTGAATATATATATATATATATATATATTTTTTCTTTCTATGCTATGTAAACTAGTAAAAGACAAGTAATATTGTCAAATCTTTAAGGATAATAAATAAAAAAAATCAGTTTGTTTTAAGAAAAAACTAAAATGTAATATATTAAACTAAACCAACAAGCTCTCCCAGCATGAGATGTATCGACAATTTTAAACATTGTGACATGATACAATTTTGAAAACTCATGACTATTTTTAAAATATACTAGTAAGATCTGTGCTTTCGCACGGGTCATCTAACATTGTGATAATTATATAAAAAAAAATTAAATTGTTAGTATTGTAGAATGTTTATAGATATTAAATGAAAATTATCAGTATTAATATAATGTTTCTACTAAATATTTTTTATCTCTTATATATACAAAATTTTGTTAAATAGTTGAGTCACACCAGTTATGGATTTTTTTTTTTTATGTAGATATGTGGAAAGTTGATATGATAAAATTTTAAAAAGTCATGACTATTTCCAAAATCAAAATCAATGTAGAGTTTTTATGAACTAACTTTTTATTTTAAATGAAAAAGCCTGTTCAATGTTTGCACCGCACCCGTTGCAGATTTTATGTACTTATATCTACGTATACAAATTTTTATATACATATATGAGAAAGTTGATATGATAACATTTTAAAAACTCATGACTATTTTCAAAATCAAAATGAATGTAGTGTTTAAATTAAATAAATTTTAATTTAATATGCAAAACAATGTTCAATGTTTGCACCATACCTGTTGCAGAATTTTGTACTTATATGTGCATAAACAAATTTTTTTTATACTATATAAGAAAGTCGATATGATAAATTTTTGAAAACTCAACTATTTTCAAAATATCAACATTAATGTAGTGTGTCTATTAAATAAATTTTTATTTTATATTTAAAACACCGTTAAATATTTAAGCCGCACTCGTTGAATATTTTATTTGCTTATATATCCAGAGAAAGTCGATATATATATATATATATATATAATATATATATATATATATATATATATATATATATATATATATATATATATATATATATGAGAAAGTCGATATGATAAAAATTTCAAACTCATGACTATTTTCAAAATTTCAACATTAATTAATGTAGTGTGTCTATTAAATCAATTTGTAGTTAATATTATAAGCACCGTTAAATATTTAAACCACACTCGTTGTGGATTTTATATGTTTATATATGCAGGAGAAAAATTTTATGTATCGATATGTGATAGTTGATATGATAAAATTTTGAAAATTCGTGACTATTTTCGAAATATCGACATTAACGCAGTGTTTCTGTTAATTAAATTTTTATTTGATATACAAAACAGTTTTCAATGTTTGCACCGTTCTCGCTGCAGATTTTAAATGTTTACATCTGTAGAAACAAGAAAGTCGACATGATAAAATATTGAAATATTTTGCATGTAAATTTTTATTTTATATGCAAAAGATGTTTCAATGTTTGTTGGCCGATTATAAAATTAAGGGGATTATGAGTTTTAATACGGATAATTCTGAAATTTTGATGTGCATCGATTTTTATATATTGTTAGTAGATGACCCTTATCCGTATTAATTTTTTAATAAACAAATAAATTAGTTTTATAGTTATCCATGGAAATTGATTACACTTGTGATGAACATTATCTGTAATTTATTTTTATTTTTTATTTAAAAAACCAAATAAATTAAATTTTGTAAAATGACAATTATGCACATAAAATCAAGGATATCATGAGTTTTTTTTTTTTTTTGGTAATATGAGATCATGAGTTTTAATAAGGACGATTATGAAATTTTGCTGTACTTCAATTTTTATATATTGTTAGTAGATATATTTTTTTGAACAAGTTAGAATAGAATATATTAAATTACCGTAAGTGGTTCATCTCGCACAAGGCATGCAAAAGAGAATCACCCAAACACATTACATAGTTATGTTTCCGTTGCTACAGAAATCACCACGAAATAATAACGAAATAATAACAAAAAAGAAGATTACACCATTACACTCATGCAATGTAAAGGATGCCGTCACCAATGTTGATAACCGAAGGCGAAAGTATGCATCTTTGCCTTTAACCACAAGAAATACATTAGTTTGACCTTGTCTGCTATGTGAACAGAATCCAAAGCCTTCTTGTTTTGGACCGGTCACAAGGCCAACCGCATGTCGACACGTGGCCTAACTTACACCACTTCAAGGCTCCTCACTCAAAGGAGAACGCCATCTTGCGCGCACCGCGCCACACGGGAGCGCGCCTCCACGCAAGGATCGTCATACACGTGTCCTTCCCGCTCCTAATCATACGCTGCATAACGCGGAGACAGTTATGACCCAAACACTCCTATATAAGGGTGAACTTGCTTCACCCTCAAGGTACACATATGTCTTTATGAGACGTTTATTACTCAGTTGTTGAGATTTGGAGATTTATATTAGTGATGTAGTATGATTATGTGGCATGGCTACTTCGAGATTTTTATTAACTGTTGTTGAGATATTGTGATTTATTCCGCTGGGATGTTTTCAGAAAAATTATTTATGCATGTTTTGGAAATTATGGAAGAAGTAAAATCTAAATCCTTTGTATGATATATAGTATTCGCGTAATTTATCGCGGGTTTAGGGTGTACACCTACCCGTGTGATGAGCAGGTTGAACTCGACCGTTGATAGCTAGTAAAAGCTGAAAACGCGGTATCACTCATCCCACTCAATTTCTTCTCTGTACGTGAGATTCCCCCTTCGTTACCCTCCCTTCTCAATCAACCCTTTCTTATATTTCGTTCTTCCTCCAGTTTTTCCTTTAGGTATGTCTCTGTTCCCCTCTCAATTTCAATTATTTCTTGTAGATCTATTCAATTTTTTCAATTTCAATTAACTGTTATTGGTCTTGTTTAACTTAGTTATGAATTAGTGAGAGTGGTGTTATAATTATTGTGTATTTGATTTGATGCATATTCTTGTTAAAATTGATGATTGTTGTGATGATATGTTGTCATGGTGATGTTTCCAGTTCAATTCTATGCAAAAATATTCCATTAGATTGAGTTTTTGCCAACTTTTATGTGATTTTTGAATTCCATTGTTGCTGGAAAATTTTAAGAAGTTCATGGTGTTCATCATCTTCATAACTTTGCAATATTTTGATCCAAATAGAGTGTAGAAAAATTGTTTTTGGTGCAAAAAAACAAAGGAAGTCCAATATAATAAAAAAAAAATGAATTGAAAAAAAAATCTAGAAATTCAAAAGCCCAGTTAGTTTTAAAAAAATCAGAGGAAGCCAAATATAATAATAAAAAAAGATGAATTGAAAAATAAAACAGAAAATTTTTAAAAATCTGAAGTGCACAAAAAATAAAAATAGAGCAGGGCAGCTAAAAAAAAAAAAAAAATCCAAATTTGAAATTTTCTTTCACCATTTTATTCTACACAATTTATCACTATTTTAGTATGTTTTTACTTGAGAGATTCATTGGTTATAGTATACCAAATTGATCGTTTTTCTAACTTTAGGTCTTGTGTCTTCGTTTTACAATCAAATCCAAATTTTCTTGTTTGATATTCCTCTTTGAGTGTGTTTTCTTGGCTTATTTTTTCTTGCTTGTCTTTAAATTTCTATTGGTTTTGTCTTAGAGTTTCATGTGTGTATTTGACCTCTTGTGTGATAAGTTCTATTTGTGTGATTGTCATGATTGCTTTGGAAAGTAACATCACAACACTTGGTGGTTGAAATTCAATTTGATTCTTCTAAGAGCCTCAAGGAAAGGATATTTAGGAGTGGTAAAAGACAAGAGAGATTACATTAAACATAGCCATCAAACACGATCGAACATGAGTGTAAACACTTAGTTTTGGGGCAAGGTCCAATTTTATTGTTTATTTTTTTTTTGTTTTTATTTTGTTTTGATTAACTTTTGTTCTTATATTTTTGACACAATGAATGATAATCCACAGTCACCAAGAACACAAGCCCTCGTGGCTTATATGGCAAATCTTCAAAGAGAAAAAAATACCAAGGATTAATTGCTTTAAATTTGGTATTTATTCCTGGTACCCCTGGCCGAACAAGCGAAGTAAGTCTCCTAAATTATGCTTAGTATTCTTGTTGAAAGATTGTGTGTGTATAGTGTTGTGCCATATATTTTTAGACGTCACTAAATGTATTAATTCATGATGTACCTGCATATTTACATTGGACACCAGTGAGGCTTCTGGATAAAAGAAGGATGTGAAAAACTCTCTTCAAATAACAAGTGTTTCTTGGCAATCATAACTTTAAATTGGTTTAGGTAATAAAAGGACATATATGGCTAATTACAACAACAACCACAATAGTGTTGAACTTGGATCTATTTCTTAGCTTGAAATTGTCTTTGTTCCATCATGTTTTGGTTGCAATGGAGGATAAGAATTTGCAACTCATGCATCTTGAGTATGCACCCGTAGAAGACAATTTATACCTTGAAGATGCACCAGTAGTTGTTATTGTAATATTTATATTTGATTAATTTTGATTTAGTTTCATTTTGATCTTATATTATTATATAGTACTTTGATGATTTCAATTATTCGACTTACTCTAAAGATAAATTAATAGAAATCAAGGAAGATAGTGGTTTGTACTCGACCTAAAAATTACATGATATTTTTATTATAAGGTTAGTTTCATGTTACTAATTATATGCTATACATTATTTGTTGCTTATTATATGTTCTAGTGGTGATAGTGGTTCTATACCACATTGTAGTATTGTAATCCTCAATGCTTAAGTAATTTCTCTCTTATAATATATTATAAATTTCTTAGGAATCTGCACCTTTTTATTCAGATGAAGGAAGTTCCAAAAATGTGAAAGTGCATCATGATCTATTTGTTTCTTTGTAGAATCTCTTATGGCTTGTTATGGGGAAAAAGTCATAGACGACCAAATGACACTACTACAGAAAGGATTTTTCACATCTGTTGAAAAGCACTTTTCGCATCAGGTGGCAACTGATGTAAAGTGTCATGATGTGGTATGTTTACATCTTTTCACATCAGGTAGAAACTGATGTGAAATCTTTTTTTCCTCATCTGGCCTTTATTTCACTGACGTGGTACGCTCTCTTTAAAATTTAACATTAGGGATTTGACATCAGTTTTATGATAGACACTGAAGTTAAACATGTATACTTCACATCAGTCCTTTTACCCACTGATGTGAAATCCATAATTTTTTTTTAAAAAAAGCTGTTTTTTATAACCTGCTTACCAGATCAGCTTGCTTGAGACCTCTTCCCTTTTATATTAAAAATAAGAAAAAAAATTATTGATATTTTAATGCTACATCAATATTTTATATATAAAAAAGTACATGCATATATAAATACAATCAAAGATATTATAGTAATATCAACGTAAAGCTGTAACATCTTTGGGCATAATCTTTTAAAAAAAATAAAAACATCTTTGGACATAATATTCATCAAACTATATATATACCCCAATCAAACATAGCCACAGCAACATCGGACAATATTATCTCAACGATTAATATCTCCACTACCATTTCTCATCTGCTAAGAAAAAAGGAATAAAATTCAATTGAAAAAGTTATTTCAAGTGCAGAATTTGGTTAAGAAACTAATTCAAACAAAATATCTTAGATTATCTACATGTAGTACTCTAGGTTTCACCAAAAAGAAGATAAACAAATTAACATTGTAGGCTTTTGATATAAGCACACACCAAAAACATTTCTTGCCTACATGTACAAAGAATGAATATCATAATCATTAACAACAACTATACTCTCCATAATCATCAACACAACCCAATCCCTAATTTCTTAGCACAAATGCATTTCACACACACCCAAGCCACCACACATTAAGAAGATATTTTATCAACACAAATGCATTTTACAATTGGTGTGCAGCTAAATCAATTTGAACTTCTGGTGGAGCTAATGCAGGAGATTCTACAAAGTGCAAGTAAGGAACCCTGCAAATATGGACAAGCTGAAATAATTAATTGAAATGTGTTAAAAGTTAAATTTAGAATTAGTCTTGCTAACGTTTTCATCAAAATTTCATGTCAAAATAATCAAATATTAAGCTCAAATTGAGAACCAT
>Ga0315913_1002014_pt1 | contig 23291 bp, 12 predicted proteins | sample MpolsnodulesMG_FD_207736 | JGI IMG/M metagenome (GOLD analysis project Ga0315913, IMG submission 207736) | Medicago polymorpha root nodule microbial communities from Los Angeles, California, United States - small nodules | ecosystem: Host-associated > Plants > Roots > Nodule | place: USA...
ATTCTAAAAGGAAATAATATTTAAATAAAACTAAATCAAATATAAATAAAATAGACTTAAATAACATATTAAAAACACTAATTTATTGACTCATCAAGGCCCGATTCTTGCAGCCTTTTTCTAAATTATGAACCCCTCGATATCAAGTGCCTAATTTACATTCTTATCTAAGTTTCTAAAAGGGAAATTGATGAGCAAACATTAACCTTGTTCAGCAACATATGGCACACGAGAGTAAGATAATACGAGTTATGTTCAGGTAGCAATCTAATCTCTAAGTATTGGGAAATCCATAGAGCCTCAACTTAGATAGTTGAGATTATTTATGCTAGTATGTTTCCAAGGCGTATTAGGTTTATGAATGAATAAGATTATAACATGATAAGTCGTGTCTCATGTGATCCACGTTAGGGGGACGAGATACGCTCCATAAGGTAGGCTCGCACGACGATCGTTCAGATATGTAAGGTATTCACACACTTAAAATCAAACGAATGGTTGTGTATGTAGACACGTGACAATCCTATGTTTCCTCAAGGTTGCCTAAAGTTTAGGATTAGGTGGAACTCACCGAGACATTATTTCTCATCCCAATCATTTCATGTTTGCCCAGGTTCGCATGTGGTACGTAGCAAAGGTAAGGAGAAGACTTTGGATTGGTCGTGCTTATTGTTGGATTTAGTACTTATGTCCTTTGTTGCTTCGTACTAAGTTTATGTAATCATTGTAATGAGATTTCAGTTGACACATGTTTCATTCAGTCGGTTATGTGTAACTTTTGTAACATAAGACTTGAGATGACGTTGTACACCAAATCTCAATTTGATGTTATCTTTTGTATTGTATGATTAATGTATTCAGTATCAGTTTTAATGCACATGCTAAATATTCTAGGCACGTTTAATATGGGTGTTACAATACATATCACAATACATGTTATATTTAGTTGTTCATAAAACGATGCGTCGGCATTACATTTGACGTGATCGTGTTGTGGTCGCTGCCATCTAACCAGAGCCATACCTGACATTGACGCGTGATAAGCATTTTGAACTGAACTTAAAAAAGCTTGAGTTGTTGATGTCGTTTTATCATTACGAGCCATATTTATCAAATTGTCTATATGACTAGCAATTGGGAGTAAAGTACTTGTTTAACTCCTTAATCACGACACATATTTAATTTTATATTATTTCGTTTGTTCAAAAAAAAAAAATATTATTTCGAATATATTTGCAATAACACAATTATAACTTCATATTTTTTAAATGATAGATGGTTACTTTGGTCCTTGACTTTGCACCTCGCTGTCACAATGGTACATGTCTCAGGATAAAATACAAAATGGCCACTGGATGTGTACATCCGTTTTCAGCTTAGTGCTCGACGTTAAAAACTTTCGTTAACATATGAAGTGGCAATTGATTTGGGCCAACTAGATGAATGATGTAGCACAGAGACCAAATTAAAAGTAACACAAACGAAATTTGGGAAAAAAACAAAAACAAAATCCCAAATTTCATTTAATTCTCTCTTTTGTTCATAATTTCATAATGACTGGTTGTTGACATGACATACAGACTTCAAGAAGGCAAGAAGGGAGTTAAATAAATGATATCGAAAAATTGGTAAAAACAAACTTAAGATGTTTTGCTGGTTTGTATTATGAGATGTACAATGCATCATCAAATGGATATATATTTGTGTTGTAGTTTAGAGCTTATTGTGTGATGGTGTTGCTGGTATGGATATAATTTTGTAAACATTGCGGTAATGCTGCCTGCAGTTTGTGATACTCATGGCCATAGAAATAAACTCATGTCATTAATGTTATGATTTAGTATGTAGTTGAGAGCAAATATCAAATAGTTGAGTGACTTAGTTTAATTGATTGAAAACTCAATCTATATATTGACATTACAATGTCAACCGGAAATTGCAATCCTTTCCCATGATGTATGTTAAAAACATGGTAAGAAATGATAATTGCTACATAAAAACTAGAACATAAACACCATATTGCCATAACAATTAAGCTTTGTTGCGCCATATTGCATTCTGTCATGTGTACAATGAAACTCTGTTGTATTGTATTCCTTTGTTAACCTTACCATGTAAAATCAGAAGTGAATTGAAATTTACAAATAATCACTATATACAAAAGAGCATGAAAAACATAAATAAATCACTAAATGGTCACATTCATTACACTAACCAATTAGTATCCATTGTACCTTAAACAAAATAATTTACATAGATAATATATACTTCACCAAAAAATCAACCTTGTCTTTACATATTGATGGCTTTAAGGTACCTTTACAAGACAAGGGACACAAAAAAATCAACCATGTCTTTATACATATCACCATAAAGTCAACATGTCTTTACGCAACTTGTCATTGCCAACAAAAAATCCAAAAAAAGTGTAAATGTCAAAGGTTTCCTTGAGGATAACATTGGGACTAGTTTGTGTTGAATTGTGAAGATCCCATGACACCTATTTTTTATATTGTTAAAAGGTCTACGAACAACATACTACCTCCAACCTGTAAAAGATCCATGGTATTTGCATCGAAAAAATGTCCACCAATCACAACGTCAACAAATGGTTCTACACATAAGTTGTTTTCTCTTTGAAACTAAGATAACAACATTTGAAAAGGTACACGCTATAAGTTGGTTAATACTTAACATTAACACATATATTATGAGAATAAACATGTGTTTTAGTTGTCAACTTGTCACCCCCTTTATTGATCTGCTTCCTGCATCTCTACGTATTTTTTTCAACTACAAATAATTTTCTCTTTGACTTAGTGAGTATAGTTATGTTAGAGTGGTTAGGTTTAGACTTTTTAACTTGTCACAATCCATCTCTTGCCAACTTAGCAATTATCTTTGTTGGACAATTTTTTTTGCTTTAGTTGGAAGCGTCTTCAATCCACATGATATCCTTCTCTGGAGCATGATAACATTGAGTGATTTATCTTCCCATCCCCTCCTTTCTTTGATGTTCTAATCTTCCATCCAGAACCCTTCACAAAATCATATTTTTCATAAAATGATTTCACGTCATCCATAAAAGAAATATCATTCTTGTTGAATGCTCCCAACTTCCTTCTTCACCACTAAAACTATCAACTCCATTAGCTTCACCATCAAAACCATCACAAACATCCAAATTGTTTGAACTATCCATAAACTTTTAATAACGGGTGATCAGCAAATTTGTACAATTTACCCTAATTAAATCCTTCGTAGATTATGTCATCCGCATATAAAATAACAGGTTATTTTATTTTATTTTTTTTTAGCAAAAAACCATTTTCATCTCAATAACAACCATTCATTTTTAAAGGGAAAGTGAGATTGTGATTTTTTTTCTCCCAAGATACATATGTTGGAACAAAATGTATTTAACATTACCCTTTGAGTTTTGATGATAATAAGGTATTAAAAATGCCAATTGGATATGCTAATATTTGCTCAAGTGTGCAGGACCATAGAATTTTTTTGAAGTGTTTTTATATCAAGATTAGGTTCTGGAAGAACAAACAAGAGCAATGGAATTTACAAAAAGGAAGCTTGTGTTACAAGATAGAGTTTGAAGAAGGTAACATCTGAAGACATTTGAAACAGCTCATCAGAAGCAGTTCATCAAAAGCTTCTCATCAGAAGCTACTCATCAGAAACAACTCATCATAAGCAGTTCATCAGAAGTTGAAGACTGGAAGCTCTGTTTGTTAAATGTTGTTATTCTCATGCATATGATTGCAGAAGGAATGGATGTCTGGAGCAACGGTTAATTCAGAGGAATTTGAAGGCATTGGATGCTTATCCACTGAAGAACGCAGGAAAAAGGACATAGTACAATTGTACAACCACTACTCCACTCTTTATGCCTGCTATAGTACAATATAACAGTTATATCAACGCTGGTTATCCTCTATTCTTGGAATGGATTTGAAATTGTTCTTTCACAGGACAATAACTATATCAAACAACAAATCATTGGTGATTTGATCAAGCTTCAACAATGACTCTTTTAGTGACGTGCTGACATTTTCTAACGTATTTTTCACACCTCTATATAAAGGAGTGAAGACCTGCTGTTTGTATACTCAAGACTCTTACAACAATTTTACAAGTGTCAAACCTCTGCTGAAATTGTTTCACATCATAGTTCACTTAGAATTTCTTAAACAACTTTCACATCTTAGAAATTCAAGAGTCTTAAGAGTCGTATCTGATTTGTATTGTGAACACCAATGATTGTATATCAAGTGTTCAACCTCAAACATTTTCTTTGTAATTCTGTTTGAATAGAAATCTCTTGCAGTTGTGCTTGAGCATATGAAGTCTCTTGTAGTTGTGCTTGAGTAGTTTGAAGTCTCTTACTTTAGAGATTGAGCAATTGTAATCAGATATTGATTTTAGTGAACTCTCGTTGGAAGTGCAAGGAGAAGTAGACTACTTCCGTATTGTGGAAGGAACCACTATAAATTGCTTTGTGTCCTTCTTGTTTCTCTCTCTCTTTACTTATCTGATGCAACTAGACTCTGAACACTACTTCAGAAGCTGAACTCTATCAGGTTCTGAACAATGATTTCGGTTTTAGGAGAACAAAAAGATAACACAATTCAACCCCAACCCCTTCTTGAGTTTTTCATACCGTCAACATAGATCCATATACAATAACAATCTCTTGCATCAACATAGATCCATAAACTTAAACATCTTCAACAGGTTAACATCAACCAAAATTTGTTCACTGCATGAATAGGGTAGGAGAATAGAGTAGATGATTAGTTAACTTTCTAGAGGGGTTGAATGAGAGAGGAAATATTTTTTTTTAGGGAAAAGAGAGGAAAGAGTTTATTGACAAAAAAAAGGGGAAATATTGTGGAGAGCGGGAAAATTGTTTACCTGGAGAGAGATTGGAATTTTTGTTATAGAAAGAAAATGGAAACCGAAATGAAACAAAATAAAAAGAGATAATAATATTTTATAACTTTGTACATACCGTGTGAAAGTTGTCAAAAATTGATTATTAGAATATTATAACTCAATCTAAAAGTAAGAACCTCCCTTATTAAGATGTAAAATGATGGACATGGATAATGCATAAACATCGGAATGCCTTCACATTTGAGTCATCGGTCAAAACACCTTGTGAGCCAACTTTCCACCTAAATAGCTGGAAAGTGAGATAAAATAGAAAGAAAAATATGAACAAAAAATTTGAGGGAAAAATAATTAAGCAACATCAATTGGATGAACAATCAACCCAATCCAACATTTAAATTGTCTGGCTGCAGACAAGCAAGCAATCTTAAATTAGAATTTGGAGAGGTGAGTAAAATGAAAACAATTTTTTCATCTTAAAACTAATCATGTTATTTTCATGCAATACTCAAATATATAATTATTCTTTGGTGATAATAAATATCAATACGCTCATGGAGGAACAAAATTATTAGTAACTACCTAGACATTGGGTTTGGTAGCGATCAATGGACAAGTTGTGGAGCTTCTCATCAAGAAGCAGTGATATTGTTGACATTGGAAGTCAACAATGGGAAGAAGAAAAGGACAATCTCCACGAGCAATTAGATGATTTGATCCCTCTCCCACAGGTTTTGGAAGATGTGGATTGTTTCCTCAACAACGCAAAAACTACAAATTCAATTTCGAGGGAAGAAATTCCCAATTGCGTGGTTGTGTTGCATAAATCGTTAGAATCTATGATGGATAAATACAATCGAGGGCGTAGAGGTAGAAGAAGCAGGTTTGGGCAAGATATAAATGACGACAATTTATTTCTAGATGTAGTGGATCGGATCCTCAAGTTGTCTACCACCATGAGTTTAAGTGGTTTCTTCTTAGATAAAACAAGCTCTGTCCTAGAAAAATCAATGTTTATTTTAGAGAATGACCTTTGTGCTATTCTACATCACCCCAAATCAAAAACTTCCAGACCAACGCCACCACCCGTGAAATCTTCGTCCTTTGGTTCCCTTCAACTTCAATTTGATCTACAAGACGAGAGGGAATCTTTAAGGTCCAACAACCTAGTTGACGAGGATGACAAAGATGGAAACTTATTGCCAACTTTCTCAACAGAAGAAATTTTTGTCATGAACAAAATTGCCACTGCCATGATTAACGCGGGCTATCATATAGAGTGTTGCATAACCATTACTAATTTCAGGCGAAATGCTTTTAAAAATGTGATGCAAAAATTAGGATACACATGTGTAAGGATGGGGGATGTTTATAAAATGCAATGGGAATCACTAGAAGGAGAAATTTTGACATGGAACAAAGCATTTCGACACTGCACTACCGTCCTCTTCAACATTGAACGAAAATTATACAATTCAATATTCCCAAATCAACCCTCTATATCTCATGGCATGTTTGGTAATCTTGCACGAGCTGTCATCATCAATTTTCTCAATTTTGCCCAAGCGGTGGTTTTAACCAAGCCATCATCGGAGAAATTGTTCAAATTCCTAGACATGTATGAGACCTTGAGGGATGACGTGGAACCTGTCATTATACTCATTAATGATGATGGTTTAGAGCAATGTGCCAAGGATTTGGCCTACGAGATGACTATGACAAAGCATGGAATAATAAAGGCTGTCGTTTCGATGTTTTATGATTTGGAAAACTCCATCAAGGGTGATAATGAAAGGATTCCAGTCCCATATGGAGCGGTTCATCCATTGACTCGTTATGTCGTGAATTATCTTAAATATGCATGTGAATACAAAGTGACGTTGGAGCAAGTGTTTTACCAATATTGTTCAGAAGATTATCTTGCTACTATAGGACACCATTATGTTGATGATAGTAATAATAAAGGTACATCCACATCCACCGCAGATATTCAAAACGAAGAAAACAACGATAAAACAAGGGATCAAAATTTAGATGGGGAGCCTAACAAATCACCTTTTGTAGTTCAATTGATGACAATTATGGACCTTTTAGATGAAAATACCGAAAGGAAGTCCAAGTTGTATAGGGATATGGCTTTACGATGTGTTTTTCTAATGAACAATGGGAGATACATAGTGCAAAAGATTAAAGGGTGTGTTGAACTTCATGAATCCATGGGTGATAACTGGTGTAGGAGGAGGCAAACAAGTTTGAAGTTCCACCATAAGAGTTATCAGAGAGAGACTTGGACTAAGGTGTTGCAGTGCCTTAACCCAGATGGCCTTCATCAACAGGGGAACAAGGTGTCTAAGCAGGTTTTGAGAGAGAGGTTTAAGTGTTTCAATTCCATGTTTGAAGATATCCACAAGACGCAAAGTAGTTGGATGGTGAGTGATGAACAACTTCAATCAGAGTTAAGAGTTTCAATATCTGCCTTGGTCATACCTGCGTATCGCTCCTTTATGGGAAGATTTAAACATCATCTAGAAACAGGAAGACATATTGATAAGTACATAAAGTATCATCCTGAGGACATTGAGACATTGATTGACGATTTTTTTGTTGGAAATTTTACGTCCATGCCTCGAAGGAGGACATGAAACTCATCACTTATTTCCTTTTATTTTTTGAGATGAGAATATGTCATCACACTTTATATATGTGTGTGTGAGAGAGAGAGTTGAGTGGAGATAAATACCATACCTACCTTAGTTACATTTTTGGCATGCATTTATCAGTTTCTTTTTTATACATAAGTCATTATTCTTTACTCTTCTTTTTATTACTATAAGTCTATCTCTCATGCAAGAGATACAATATTGGTCACTAATTAATTAAATTTAGTATTTTTATATCTTTTTAAAAAATTATGTAAATTAATTATAATTCATTATAAAAATCATACACATGACAAATGTTTGTCGCAAAATAATTAGATAAAATTAATGTTTTAATATGTTTTTTAAGGGGTTGGCGTGTTGATTATTGTGCGATTAATGTTTTTAAATTGTCAACATACAAATAAGAGTCATTATACTACACTAACTATAATTTTTACACAATATTTTTTTAGAAACGAGTCACTAAAATAATAATTGGAGCATACAAAAGTGTACACGAGACACATATTTGTAACTAAATATTGATTAAAATTAACGTTGTTATTTATCATCAAAATAAAAATGAGAACAATGAGATTGCATTAGCTGTTATTTTTTTAGATTTCAATTTTTTCACGTTATTTTTTAGCAAACGAGTCACTGAAGAAATGGTTAGAGCATACAATTTAAACACGATGTAAGTATTTGTTACTAATTAATAATTAGCAAATTCAATGCTTTCTAATATCTTCTATATTAAAATAAGAATAATTATAATAAACTTATTATAATTTATGATAAAAATCATACATGTAATAAATGTTTGCCAGTACATTATTAGTGAAAATTAGTTTTTTTTAATATTATCAATATATAAACGAGAACATTTATATTATGCTAACTATAATTTTTCAAAATTTTTTTATGTTAAGTTATTGGAAGTAAGAATAAATATTTGTCACCGATAACTATAAAAAAAAGACTAGTCAAATATTTGTGATATAGAAATTAATTAAAAGATAGTATGAAACAATGAAAAGGGGATAAATTTTAATTACTAATAAATACATAAAAAGAACACGATAAACATATTCGACATTCATATATAAAAAGGTAAAAGATAAATATTTATATTTGATTAATATAAAAAAAATAGGAAAATCATTTCTCATTGATCAATATAAAAAAAAATAAAAAAAATGGAACACTTAGTTGTCACTAATGTCAAACTTAAGGAAATGAGGGTCAAAAGTGTGATCCCTTTTGCTAATTATTTTTTTCATTTAGATAATGTTGATACAATTTGTAACTACTATCTACATCTAGACTATTTAATAGATGCATAATAACACAATTGTAAGTGTACTACTAGTGCAAATTAGTTTCTCTTTATCTCCTCACCTTTCAATGCATAGGGACTAACTCATATTAAACAAACAAGTTTCATTCTCATACCCTATCGATCTTAGAGAACTATAAAATTAAAAGTAGAAGAGATCAAATTTTACTTTCAAAGATTTTGAGTTAAAACAATTTATTTGAAAGAAGCTTCAAAGGTTGTAACAAACTAAACTTGTAAACATAATTATTACTTAACCATAAAACTGGTTAGTTCATAATGAACATAAACACAATAATAGAAATGAAGAAGATAAAAGACAAAAACATAACTGAATAGATCACTAAGAAAGTAGGGTCTACAAAAGAGAAATTACAATCATTTGAGGAGGAAGGTGAGTTCGTTGCAGAAATCCATTAACAATTTACTCTAATGATCAGGATGTAAAGTTGTAGCTTCATGCATCACTAGGATGTATTCTTCAGCACTTTCTCCTCTGAGTTGTCAGTCTTATCTCTTGTAATCAACATATTCCTTCTTCTTTGTACTGCATTCTCTGTAGCCAGCTCATGTAAACTTAGTCCTTAAGACTTGCAAACAATGTACCCAAGGTTGTACACTTGTACGACCCGTATCTTCAATGCTATAACTCCAGACATCTTTTCAGCACTACAACTTCTTACATTGTTAGTTTGCTTCCAATCGATATATCTTTGAATATCTTCACACGACCTGTCATTCAAACTAACATTAGAAAGCATAGAAGGTTCCTAAAACTCAAATAACCTTCAAAAACTAAAATAAAGATTCTTAAACACAATAAAACTAATTAAACTAAATAAATACTAAATAGGCTTTGCATACACTCAAGGTCACATATAATGGGAGATAAATGCAATGTAATGACCGACACTTTTTCCCATTATCATGGCCGTCCGAAAAATAACAAGTTTTTGATGTTTTCTAGTTGCTGGTTTGGTGAAAAGGCCCGGTTTTTCAGCCCAAATCAACTTGGAGATCAGCTTATAAATACAACTTTTCTCATTCACAAATTCTCTCAGAACGAAACAGTTTAAGAGGAAGGCAAACACTATAAGCTCCAAGGAAGGAGTCTCACTCCTCAACCTTAGTCTTTAGGGTATGTTTAATTCTTTTTGTAATTTGTATTTAGCTACCATGAATAGCTAAACCCTAATTGGTAGGGTTCTAAGATAGATTTTGATTTTGATATTATTTTATATTTATCAGTCATAAATTTTGATATATTATTTTACAGTTAAAAAATATTTATCAGTCATAAATTTTGATATGTTGTTGTTTCAAAATTATTAATCTTAAACATTGGTCCCGCATTATTTTATGTTTACCATTTTATAAATCTTGGTAACATATTTTTTTTATATATATTAGTGACAAAAAATAAAGAGGGAAAATAACTTTTTTTAAGAGGAGGTTGAGCGTTGTTGTTAGTTAAATTTGAAAGAGAGAAAAACTTTTTTTCAAGAAGAGGAAAAAAAAAATTAACACACTCTTTTAACACGCTTCAATCATAATTAGACACCTCATTCATTTATTTTATCTATTTTACTAGTAACCGGAAGTATAAGTTGCCAAGCAATTTTTTCTTTCTTTTTCCTTACAATAATTTAACTGCAAAACGCTTTATGGCCTTTGAGTAACAAACAACGCAAAACAAAAGGCTCCATGGCAGAATTTTTGTTGGGAGGATTTTGCGGCTCTCTTATTGTTATACTTATACTTTGCATATTTCTTCATATTATCCGATGTATGACGTTTTCTCATTATTATTGATAATAAGGACCTTTCATCCGATTGAATAGTAAATGCATTTAATTGCAAATATTGTAGAGATATATTGGTTATCTTTAATATATTAAAGTAAAATAATTTACACCACAATAGTTGCCTACACCTTCCTAAAATCGTGCCTAAACATCACTTAATTCACGTGCAAAATAATTTTGTTCTCTATTTTTAAAAATAAAAAAAATCACCGTTTACTCTAACCATTTCAATTCTCCATTTATCTTTCCAACACATAACAATTAGTAACATGTTAATAAATAACTCATTAAAAAATATCATAATAATTACTCCATCTGTTTCATAATACTTGTCGTTTTTGAGGAAATTACACATACCCTTAACTATTTATTATTTTATTTGCTCCCTCACCTTAGAATCCACCCCAAAAAATCAAATAAATTTTGTTATTTTTTATGAAATTCTTTTTTTTTTCTTTCTACAATACCCTTAACTATTTATTATTTTATTTTATTATTTCTCTCTCTCTACAATAAATATGTAAGATATTATTGACAAATCAATAATTAATGTTGTATTGAAACTTGAAAGTGACAAGTGACAAGTAAATTGAAACAAAATTATTCTCCAAAAATGATATGTATTGTCAGAGGAAGTAATATTTTTGTTCCAAATGATTTTTTTAGGGGGCCGTTCACCCTTTTTTCTTCCAAACTGTAGTAATAAGCCGAACGAATCATTCTTTCTACAAACTCTTCCCTTTCTTCTCCTGTTCTCTTTTAGCCATTGATTTCTCAGACCCTTGATTTTCTTTCTTTTTCATTTATCAACTCCAATAATACCATTCAATTTTACAACCATTCCAAGGTGATTTCACTCTTCTTCCACAAAACAGTCAACCACCATTTGTGATTTGTCCGTCCTAGAGACAACTCCAGGGTGACCTTCCCTATCATCTATGGAACTAACATTGATTCTCTTTCTACTCGAAAAATAAATATTTTTAATATTTTAACAAGTAATGATGAAGTAAAGCTAAAATTATTAAGTTTCAAGACTAAAATTAAAAGTAGATGACATGGCTAATTATGATTGGATGTGTTAAAAGAGTATGTCAGTAGGTGCGACCCTACCATTTCTCATGATACATTTTTGATATTTGTATCTTCCTAAATGTATCGCTATTTTCATTTTAATTTAATTACAAGCTTTAAGTAAATGGTTACGGGATGAGTGGGAAGTTCGTTGTTAATGACACAGTTATTGTAATCTTAAGATATAATTTTTTTTGTTAATTAGGGTTTAGTGACAACGTGGTAGGTTAAGTTTTTATAATAAGGGATTTTGAGCTCTTCAATTGGTGAAAGAAACCAATTTCTTTGGCATTTTTTTTAAGGATTCTTTAGCATACAAGAAGCTGTGTTTGTGGGCTTCGGTAAAGAAGATGAAAAGATAAGAGTGAATTTAATATTAAAAATATAAAAAGACGAATGCTAGCAACACACCTTCTAACACACACATTTCAATACACTCTCTTTGATTGGTTAAAATTTACATGGGACCCACCAAATTCGTATGGGACCCACATGATTTGGTGGGACCCATGTGAATTTTAACTAATCAAAGAGAGTGTGTTGAAAAGTGTGTGTTAGAAGGTGTGTTGCTAACATTTCTCATATAAAAAATAAATGGCAACATCGGGTATTAGGTAAAATGAACTGAATGAACTTTTAAATAACCATATTTAATCGACTTTAGTAATTTTTCACATATTTTAATTTTATTTTTGGTTGTTTCATACTTTATAACACGGTTTAAAACTATATGCTAGTGAAATTGGGAATAAAAATAGGAAAAAATATGTTTTCTAATTTTGATTATGTTAAAATGCAATATATATTTTTATGACATGTGTTGGATTTTTCTAGATTATTATAAATAAATAAAATATTGAGGGAGTAAAGTGTAAATTTTAACATAAAAAGGGAGGGGGGTGTAATTCAAACTTCTCCGGGGAGAGGGGAGTGAAATATTTTGTAATATTTGTTGAATAAAATGGGAGAGAAACATATACTTTAACATAAGAGAAGATGAGAGTGCAATTCAAGCATCCGAAGAGGAGAAAAATGTGATTAACTTTTAAAAATATATTAATCATAAGCATTAATTTATCGCTATTCAAAAAAATGCTCTTTTAAAAAATGTGAAAGATTTATCACCATAAGGTGGGAGACCACGTTAGGTCTCCTATCGTGAGAGACCCTCTTTTTTTTTTTGACAGCTTAAATGATCTTTTTTTAAGGTGATGTACATTCTCTTACCTAGTATAGCAGGTAAAAAAAGTATATAAGTAATTCTTATAATAATTTCATGTACATTTTGCTTGTATGTATATTATAGGGTTAATATAGAGAATTCATCAATAGTAAGGTTATTGCATAACCTACGTGTTAAAGTAAGGTTATTTTTATTACAAATATTATCAAGTGTCATTCTTTTCTGAATCTAACTTTTCTCCAGTTTTACTCTTCTTTTATTTGACACAGGTAACTCAACAAACTAAATATAATTTTTTATTTTTTGCATAAATACATCAACAAACTATGTATATTATTTTGCTCTTATCCACAAAATATATCATTTTATTTATTAAATGATTTCTAATATTTTTGCTGGATTAATTACTGTCTAAATCAGAGTTAACATAATTTAAGTTAATAGTTTATGTGTGCTTAGCTCAATTGATTGAGATAATGCATAATATATGCAGAGGTCGGGCCTTGAACCTCTCTTATTCAACTCGAAAAGATTGAATTTATAACCACTAGACTATTTGACAAAAAAAATAAAAAATTGAGCTAATAATTTTTTTTAAGAGTAAAAAATTATTTAATTTTGTGTTTTTTATTTATTATGCAAAACATAATAACAAACTACACATACCCTCCTTCAAAAAAAAAAAAAAACTACACATATATGCTCTAAAAAAATCACATAATTTTTAAAAAAAAAAACTACACATTTATTTTTTAATTCTACACATTTAATTCTATTAAAAAAACCACACTTCTATAAAAAAAAATCACATTCCCTCAAAAAAAAAATCACATAACTTAATTGAATAAATTTATTTTATTTTTTTGCAAAATTATTTCGTTTCGTCTGTTGTTTATTACATACATTTGCTACTTATACTTTAACAATTTATTATCCATCCAAATATCTCCAACATATAATTATTAATTAATAATACCAAGCTAATGGGTCACGTAACCTGCAAATCGAAGTCATTAAAAAGATTTTAAATACGTGCAACGGTTCTATTTTGCAAACAAAAAAAAATAAAAAATCAAGTCTCCTACGGTAGGAAACCTAAAGAGGTCTCCCACCGTAGCCTTTAGACTATGTTTGGATTGATGGAATATGATGGAGTGGTGTGGAATGGTGTGGTATAGAATCATGCTCCATTGTTTGGATTTGTTAAAAATAAATGGAATGGTATGGAACACAATGGAATCCATTCTATCCCATGCTACCATTTCCTTTTATTTTTCATTCCCCCCAATTTGGGGTGTATCTAATGGAATGGAACATTTTAATTAAATAATTATTCTTTTATCCCTATTTTTATTTCATCAGTGAAATATTTCTTCATCCCCTTTTCTTTCCTGTTTGTTTTTCTATTTCTCAATTGTTGTATAGTTGTGTTCTTCGTGTTGCTTTGTTTCCTGATTCTTCACGTTATTAAACAAAATGAATTTTTGATAAGTTGATTTACATTTTCATGTGTTTCGTCTCTATTGAAATCCATTATCACGCTGCTTTTGTATATCTTTATTAAAACCTAGTGCATCATCTAATCAACCACACTATGCATTTTCGATATGTTATATTGCATTTCAATTAAAAATAAGAGAAAATCTTGGTACATACTAAACTTATTAAATTCAAAAGTCAGAAAGTGTTGAAATCCAAGAGAAGACAATTTTAAGATTTAACTATTTTAATTCCAAGTAATAGTTATGCAAGGGTAATAATGGAATAAAAATATCATAATCTATTCCATTCCATTCACTTTCCAAACAATGGAATGCAAAGTTTGTTCCGTTACGTTGTAAAATACTCAAACAATGAAATGTAGTTTTTGTTCCGTTCCGCTCCATCCCACTCCATTCCATTATATTTCATTTCACTCCGTTCCGTTATGTTCCATCGATCCAAACAAAGTCTTACTCACAAAGTCCTTCCCTCCATTTCTCTTCAAACTTCCAAAGAAAACCTAAGGATAAGCACACATTATTTTTTGACAAAAGCACACATGTTCTTTAAATTGAAGTTTTTAATCGCCAGCCACCGTCTAACTTAATCTAAAGGTTGGGAATTATTCTTATTATTCTCATATACACAATGTATTTTCACCCTTCATTTTATTTTAATTTAATTACTGAAGCAGCAGCAATTAGCAAATGAGTAACGAGGACCGAATAAAGAGGCATTTCAGAAAGGGGGCAAATTGTTAGAAGATGGAGCGAAGAGGAACAGAGAGTCCGGTTTCGATCCGGCAGTGGAGTAGTGAATCTGGGAATGTGATATCGTCCCCATCACGACATGCTCGCTCATCTTCCCTCACCGGAATTTCAACCATTAAAAGGACTCAGAATGTTGCCGCCAAAGCTGCTGCTCAACGCCTCGCACAGGTAATGGCTTCCCAGGCTGCCGACAATGACGATGACGAAGATGACGACGACGATCTAGGATTTCGCTACAGTGCTCCTCCGCCTCTCACTCTCTCCAGGAAGTCCGCCACTACTCATACTCATAGATCTCCTTCTCATGCGGTCAGATTCTTTCCCCCTTTCCACTTAATCACATTCATTTATCACCAACTAATTAACTGACCTCATTCACCTTTTTCTAATCAGTTAACTCGGAACCTTCCTGAAGATGAACCTTCCTGTAGATTTGCACCTAATAATAATAGTAATAATAAACCACCGCTGAACCAGAGGACCCCAGCTACTGTTCTGCCAATAGACCCTCCCATTCATAATACTAAGCCCAAAGATAAAAGGTGAACCAACTATCTGCTCATTCTCACATTACCATCCTTCACAAATGAATAATCTTTCTTTTTTCTTATTTAACAACTTGGATGCAAAATGTACAGATTTCCGTTTGATACCAGACTTGTTCAACCAAAAGATTTAGGAGACAACCGTGAGACCTCAACTCTTCGTGACGAGGTTCATCTATTTCTTGTGTTCTTGTAAATGTTGTTTTCATGTTTCTATACAAGACAAAGTCATTGTGTGTGTGTGTGTGTGTGTGTTAAGTCTAGTGGAGGACCATATACATATACTATTGCTCCCTTCTAAATTAACCCAAAACAAATCCCTGCAGGTCGATGTGCTTAGGGAAGAGAATGAAAGTATTTTTGACAAGGTAGTGCAATCTTCTATATTAATGTTCTCTCTCGTTTGTGAATGAATGAACTAACATCGTAAGTTATAAGTACTCAACTGCTTCTAAAACGTACAGCTTAGACTTGAGGAAGGGAGATGCAAAGAAGCAGAGGCCAGAGTTAGGGAGCTTGAGAAGCAGGTGCTGCTTTTGTTTCTTTATCATTAGCTATGGGAATATGGGTGCGTTTGTTTTGGCTTAAAAAAAATGACTTTGTTTTGGAAAAAAACTAGAGATCTTTGAGAAAAGCTCAAGCTAATTTCTGTTTGTTTACTACCATAAAAGTCATTTTTTAAAAGATTTAAAGCTCTTGCACTTGAGTTTTTGTTTTTAGAAAAAATAGATTTTGGAAAAGCTACTAGGTTCCGTTTGTTTAAAAAAAATCTATTTTTTCTTTAAAAAATCACTTTTTTCATTTTTAAGTGTTTGTTTAGGATGAAACCCATTTGGGGTTGGCCTAGTGGTTGACTTGGGATCTTGGAGTGTGCTCCTCTCAAGGTCTCAAATTCGATTCCCTCGCCAATTTCGGTGGGCAAGTCCATATAGAACTTTGCTCTGGCTTAGAACGGACCCCCGCAAGTGGGTGGTGGGATTGGTCCTCTCGGATTAGTCGGTCCTTAGATCGGATACCGAGCTTTAAAAAAAGAAGTGTTTGTTTAGGATTTTTAAAAAAATCATTTTATCAAAAAAAAATCTATTTTGACCCTAAAATGAAAAGCTATTAGGATTATCTTTTCTCAAAATCTATTTTTTTTTTTAAAGAGGTAACACATGTACAAGTTAAAACTCATTTTTTTTAAATGGATTTTTATGGGTAGTAGGTAAACAAAAATAACTTCAGATTTTTTTTAAAGCTGAAACAAATGCACCCTAGGAATAGGCCCATTTGTTTGGGATTTTTTTAACCAAAAAATCACTTTATTTTTATTTTTTATTTTTGTAGTGTCTGTTTCGGAATTTTAAAAAATCCATTTTGTTAAAAAAATAATTTTTAGGGTGCATTTGTTTCAGCTTTAAAAAAAATAGATTTGTGTCAAAAGAATCTAGAGATTTTTTTTTAGAGATTTAAAAAAAAATCTGAAGTTATTTGTGTTTGCCTACTATCCATAAAAATCCATTTTAAAAAAAAAAATGAGTTCTAACATGCACATGTGTTATCTCCTTGTTGTTGAAAAAAATAGATTTTGAGAAAAGCTAATCCTAATAGCTTTTCATTTTAGGGTCAAAATAGATTTTTTTTGATAAAATGACTTTTCTAAAAATCCTAAACAAACACTTAAAAATGAAAAAACTGATTTTTCTAAGGGAAAAATTAGATTTTTTTTGAAAAAAATCTGAAACAAACGATCTCTTAACCTCAAAATGAAAAGCTATTCTTAGTAGCTTTTCCAATTTTTTTCTTCTTCTAATAACAAGGAACTCAAATGTAAGAGCGTAAAAACTATTTTTTTCTAAAAAAAATCTCAAGATTCCTTTAACCTAAAATCTATTTTTTTAAAAATCTGAAACAAACACCACTAAAACAATAAAATAGATATTTTTTTTTAAAAATACCTCTTTTTTTTTAAAAAAAATCTAAAACAAACGGGTCCTTTATTTGGCTGAAGAACAAGGGCTATGGCCTGGTCTACACGAGCCCCAAATCAGGCCTTTTTATTATTTTTTTTAAGACAAGGCTAAAGTTTTTTGTAAGCCTATTTACTATTTAGTTAAAATGGACAAGCTTCAAACACCAAAAAAGCCTTCTTGGCCTACCAGGCTGACTTCCTTAAGTAAATATAAATAATTTTTTTATTGTTATTATTATACTATTATATTTTTTACTCCGAGTTAAATCAGAAAATTAGTAACATTTCCAGTTCTTTTAAGCATACTAGCCCACACCATTTTTTCACATATTTAAAGATATTATTATAAAATAGAATTTAAATAGGATGCCATATAAAGTCAAGTTTTCTAAATAATCATATAATAAAATATCAAAATAGAACTTAATAGGGTCTTTGTAACGAGTGTCCCTTGGACATACTTTAAGGACCTTAAATGGTAGTAAGTTTTTGTGATTTTTTTTTGTATCCAATGCATTGGAAATTGAAATATTTTACTTTTTTAATGAATACTTTCTTAATTTAGAATTTTGAAAGAATGTCCTAGAGCAGTCGTTAGCATTTCCCTTTTGAAAATAAAAGACCTATTTATGAAAAACCTTGCCAGAGTTGACTATGGTCTTAATGATTGTCTCCTTGTTATTGGGTGAGACAATAACAGAGTCTGTAATTCAATTCTTGCTGCATTGCTTGTGATTTTGCTTTTAATTTGAGAGTCTAAATTACTTTTGAACCTTCTAGTTTCATTTACCTAGAGATAGACTGGGTTGTATTTAGGTTCTGCTCAGCTATTGTAATATACAATGCTATGCTACGAGAATGTAACTCCTGGTTCAATTACTGCTGCTATGCCATTGGACTAGGAGTTTGAGTTTTGTCCGATTGTACCCTAAACAACTAGAAAAAGAAATCATGCTTGAATAGTTCCTCCCTCTGATCAATTAAATATTTTCTTTCTACCGTTTCACTTCTGAAACTTCAGTACTTGATTTAGATATCTGTGTTTGTATGTTGTGCACCAGTGAATTTTCTCTCAAGTCTGCATATGCTGTTTTTAATCTTTTCTTTTTATCCAAGTTTGTAGGTTGCTTCCCTCGGAGAAGGAGCATCTTTGGAAGCTAAACTCTTGAGCAGGTCAGTAAATTAAAGTTAAACCTGTTGCATATGGTTTTCCTTCACTTGGTAGATTTATGAACCCAATCTTATTACATTGCAGAAAGGAGGCAGCATTGCGTCAAAGAGAGGTAATAAGGAAATAACTTTGCTGTATATATATAAGCGATGTGATAGATCTATAATTTACGGGTGAGGGATAGTATCTACTGAATATCACTTATAATATAATCAACAACAATCGGAGAATAACATTATACAGAGTTGGTTACAAGAACAAAGAGAAATACAATAACCCAACCTCTAGGAATTAGAGAGCCTAGTCTCTCCCAACTAACCAAACATAAAAATAACCGAATGCCCTCCCTTTTCCCTTTCAGCCTTTATTTATTATTCTAACTTCCTACAACAGTTTCTTACTTCCTACAGTAGTTACATAGCAGTTACCGATCACACAACATCGTAGAAATTACTCTATATTCTTCAGAGTATTTTATTCAATAAGAATGGTGCTCCCTTTACAGGAGAGAATACAACTAATCAACTCCTTGATTTAAGGAGTGACATAATGAAAAATAAATAACCATTAAAATAGAATAATAATAAAAGAAAACAATATATTTCAACACCCCCCTCAAGTTGGTGCATAGATATCAATCATGCCCAACTTGCTTATGAAATGCTCAAAACTTGTCCTTGCTAAGCTCTTGGTTAAAATATCTACTGTTTGCTGATTTGAAGGCACAAAAGGTAGACAGAGTATTCTAGAATCTATTTTCTCTTTTATAAAGTGATGATCGATTTCAATATGCTTTGTTCGATCATGTTAAACTGGATTATAGGCTATACCTATTGCGGCCCTGTTGTCACAATATAGTTTTAATGGAAGTTCTACTGTTATCTTTAGTTCCTTTAGAACTTGATGAATCCAAAGACCCTCACAAATTCCTTGGGCCATTGCTCTAAACTCAGCCTCTGCACTACTTCTTACAACTACACTTTGCTTCTTACTTCTCGATGTTATCAAGTTTCCCCTCACGTAGGTACAATAACCTGAAGTCGACTTTCTATCTGTAATGGATCCTGCCCAATCGGCATCAGTAAAAACAGCCACATTCTTATCACCAGTTTTTCCAAAGGCCTTTTCCGGGGGCAGCCTTCAAATATCTCTGAATTCTATAGACGGCGTCAAGGTGTTCTTTATATGGGGCATGCATAAATTGACTAACACTAACGGGGAAAGCAATGTCGGGCCGAGTATGTGCCAAGTAAATCAATTTCCCAACTAACCTTTGGTAAAACCTTTATCAACAGGTGTGTCCCCTTTTTCCGAAAGTTTTACATTTGGGTCCATGGGAGTATCAACAGGTCTACCTCCACTCATACCTGTTTCTTGTAAGAGATCAAGAACATACTTTCGTTGGGACACCGCTATTCCTTTCTTTGATCTAGCTACTTCCATGCCAAGGAAGTACTTTAGAGATCCCAAGTCTTTGATTTCAAACTCTACTGCAAGGTTTCTCTTTAGTCTTTCCATTTCTGTCACATCATCTCCAGTAAGAACTATGTCATCAACATAAACAATTAGAATAATAATTTTTCCACTAGAATTGTACTTTATGAATAAAGTGTGATCTGATTCCCCTTGAGTGTATCCTTGTTTCTTTACTGATCGAGTATACTCTTCGAATCAAGCTCTTGGAGACTGCTTTAAACCATAAAGAGATTTTTTCAATTTGCACACCTTTGACCCAAATTTTTCTTCAAATCCTGGAGGGCCGTCCATGTACACTTCTTCTTCTAAATCACCATTGAGAAATGCATTTTTTACATCTAATTGTTGTAGAGGCTAAGTAGTCCATGCCATATGTTTGAGTAAACCCTTTAGCAACCAGCATTGCCTTATATCTTTCTACTGAACCGTCAGAGTTGTATTTTACTGTGAACACCCACTTACAACTCACGGTTCTCTTTCCAGCTGGTAAAGTCATGACATTCCAAGTGTTATTCTTCTCGAGTGTTCTCATCTCCTCAAACACAGCTTCCTTCCACTTTGGAACATTTAGAGCTTCCAGTACATTCTTTGGAATTTCTATACAAGACAAGTGAGAGGTAAATGCAGAAAAAAGAGGAGGATACATTTGAATATGATACGAACCTAGACATGGGGTGCTTGGTGCAAGCTCTAACTGGTTTCCTATGAGTTATTGGAACATCAAGAATAGGATCATGAAAATCAGGAAGAATTTTACCTTTACCTTTATCTGTTTTTGTAGGTTGATTCTCCCTCGGTTTAGATTCATGACTGTGCTGCGGAATCAAGTCTTCTACTACCTTACCATGGTTCCTTCTTCCATAAATTATTCCTTTCCAAGTTCCTTCGCCTTCTCTAAACTTTCTTTCTGTTTCATTATAAGGATGTTCATGTAGTGACATTTAACTTAATTCTTTATTATGCTTAGGTTCAAAAGATTCATTATTAGAATTTTGGTTTGTTGCCCCTGATCTTGTGACATCCTCACTCATGAAAGGAGTAGGTTCATTACATTAATTGGGACATTTTCTTTGGTGGAAACAACCTAGAACTTTGTGGTATAAACACATATTTTCAGAAAGAATTAAATTCTCAAAAAAATATGAATCTTCATTTGATTTCCCCCCTTGAAGATGATTGCTCTCAAAAAAAGATTTATTTTAAAAAAAAGTAACATCCACAGTTGCCAACAGTCGTTTAGAATTGGGATCAAAACATTTATATCCCTTTTGAGTGGAGGAATATCCAACAAAGACACATTTAATAGCACGAGATTCAAGTTTGCCTATTTGTTTGTGTTCATGGACAAATGCCGTGCATTCGAATATTTTTAGAGGCAAATCGGCTGAAATAGAGGCAATTGGAAAGAATTTTAAAAAAGTTTTGAGAGGAGTCTTAAGGTTTAAAACACGGGATGACATACGATTTATTAAATGTGCTGCGTTAAAACCGCCTCACCCCATAAGTATTTTGAAACTTTAGTGGAATAAAGTAAGGCTCTAGCCACTTCAAGAAGGTGCCTATTTTTCCTCTCCGCAATTCCATTTTGTTGGGGTGAGTTAACACATGTACTTTGATGAACTATCCCATTTTCCATAATTTTTTTCTTCCCAAAACTGTGTTAAAATATTCAGTTCCATTGTCAGTTCTAAAAACTTGTATAATGGAATTAAACTGAGTATGCACCAATTTAATAAACTTCTTGACAATTTGTCCCACCTCCGATTTTTCTTTTAATAAATATACCCAACAAAGTCTAGTATGATCATCAGTAAAGGTGATAAACCATCTTTTGTTGGATAAAGAATTAATCCTATTAGAACCCCAAACATCACTATGAATAATAGAAAAAGGTTTTGAAGGTTTATAGAATTTCGGTGATGTTTTGCTAGTTCACAAATTTCACATTGGAAAGAAGAAAAATCCTGATCAACAAACAATTTTGGAAATACAGTTTTTAAATGTTTGAAACTTGGGTGGCCCAATCTTAAATGCCACAACATAACATCATCCTTATTATTTGAAACAAAAAAGGATTCGGAGAAAAACCAAGTTGCTTTGGCTCCAGTGGCAAGGAGCTCCTTCCAAGGACGTACCCGGGGAATACCGCGTTCGATTCCCAAGGGGAACAACACTTGGCCAGTGCGCATGCCTCTACGTATGAGCCGGATTAGTCGCTCACCTTTAGTGGATCGGAAACCGGTGCGAAAGCCAAAAAAAAAAGGATTCGGAGAATGAACTTATTTGTCCAAGTTGGTGTCTAGTTTGAAGTTCATCTTCAAGGTAGCAGAGTCTTCCATTCTGCTTAGCACTGCCAATTGTCTTCCCCGAATCCTGAAACAAACGGCGAGTATAAAAAAAATGAGTTTGACACCTTTTATCTCGGGTTAATTTACTGACAGACAATAGGTTATACGACAGATTGGGGACATGTAAAACATCCTGAAGAGTTAATAATGGAGAAATAATGATTGAACCTTTTCCTGCCACGACTGAAAGAGAACCATCGACAATCTTAATTTTTAAATTACCAACACAAGGACTATATGAAGAAAACATACTAGACTCTCCTGTCATATGATCAGTAGCACCTGAATAAACAATCCAAGTACGACTTGGTTTGACACTAAGAAAGGCTGACTCTAAGAAATTACCTTTTTGGGCAATGGAACCGAATGAAAACATACGGGGAGTAGTTTGAGACTCAAGAAGATTGTACAGTTGTTCATTGGTGGACGGAAGTGAGTTTGAGGAAGACTGCTGCCCTTGATCAGAAGTATCTTGGAGTGCACGACCTTCGGTTGATGAGTTGAAAATTGTCTTACCCATCAGCACCCTTTGTCGTGCTTTCTCTCTTCTAGTTTTAGATTTATTCATCCTTTTTATTTTTTCTTTTTTTTCAC
>Ga0315913_1002018_pt1 | contig 23284 bp, 7 predicted proteins | sample MpolsnodulesMG_FD_207736 | JGI IMG/M metagenome (GOLD analysis project Ga0315913, IMG submission 207736) | Medicago polymorpha root nodule microbial communities from Los Angeles, California, United States - small nodules | ecosystem: Host-associated > Plants > Roots > Nodule | place: USA...
ACTTATCCCTTGGAGAACTCCATTAAAGAATCAAATATATCCAGCAACATGTATGATGTACAAGTTTGCAATGACTCAGATGATCATTATCGCGTCTCTACTGCCATTGATGCTGAAGTTGATATGGTATAGATCTCCACTTCCTATAATATTTTAACATAGATTTCTTGATTTCATCATGAATTTATAATTTATTATTCATGAAAATATTCAGGTCATGTCCCTTTTCTGCATGAGATATTTATGGAAAGTTTGGTATTTCAAGTTCAATCAAGGGAAAGATCAATAGCCAAAATTGGTGATGTTAAGCATATTTTAGAAGTGAAGTTTGCTGCTGAAGTTTTCAGTTTCCTTTAACTGATAAATCTTTGCTTGTTATTGTCGGTTTCAAGGTAAGCAAAGTTCAAATCTTAGTGATTTTATCTTTTAAGTGCTTAAGCATTTGAATATTTTAACCATTAGTAGGCTTTCTTTGTGTTTCATGCTTCAGTAAAGTAATCGTCTTTCCGCCTCCTGGTGGTTGGAGTTGGTTTTCAAGACTTTATAATGTTAATTAATTACCTTCACAAATCATTTTTTCACCAAACATATTTAAAAACCCATCCTTATTGCAAAGGGAAAAAAAAGTATCTTCTAGATGTACTGTAATCTGTAAGATTTGATAAAGTAATTGAATGTATTTTGGTTATACAGGTTAGGGAAATCATGACAGGCATGAACAGTGAATCTCCAAAGAAGACAGTGAAAGCGAACAAACTGTCCATGAAATGAAGGAAAGGAAACCGCAGATTAAATGATGAGGAAAGAAACTACAAAACTGATATGGTTGGCATCAAAGGAGAGCAAGTAGAATGCCGATCCAACAAACTCAATTCCAACTATAAGAAATGTTGAAAGAGTTACAGATTCTCCTAAGTCTCAGAAGCCACTGAGCCAACACAAAGGACTTAAGGAGTAATGAAGAGTCTGGTTGCTGCAGCTGCAGACCACTGAGCCAACAATTCCAAGCTAAGAAGAAAAGGAAATTGGTTTGGCAGAAGAAAGTGAAGTTTGCATTAGTTAATTTCCATCATCAGATGACAACTTGAAAAAAGTCATAATCTACGAATTTGAGAAGATTAAACTCAAAGGTAGATGCACATGATTCCGTAGATGTTTATAATTATATTTGCAATCAATAAAAATCATTTTTTCAATCCTAATGTTTCAGTTTATTTTCAGTTTGTCTAGATTGATTTTCATGTGATAATGCTTGTGGTGAATATTCCTGACCAAGAAGATGTTGCTGACATTTATGTAAACATGTTAGCTGAAGTGGCTACTAAGGAGATTGTTGAACATGCTTCGCTCTTCTAACTTCTGTGGTACCTGATGGATCTATGGAGGCTTCCTCATGTAGAATCCTTCGCAGAGATAGAGAAGATAGAGTGTGCATTTTCTACTATTCTAGTCTAAAATTATGAAACTTCCAGTACGTCTGGAGCTGAAAATAAAGTTTACATCCAATCCTGTAAAGACAAAAATGAAAGCAACGAAGTTAAAAAGGTAATTCTACAACTTTCAATGCTGAAAAGAAAGAAGAAGACCAGAAGGATACTATGATTTCTGTAAGAAACTGTGATTTCTTCTTGACCAAGTATAATATGAAACATAGAGTTCTATGCATTTTTCATGAATCTGTTGTAATAAAGAGTGAAAACATCTTTGTCATAAAGAATTCTAGAAGAGTATCTGTGTTTCATTGATTAGATCTCCTAATTAGACTTTCCCGAGATTATATTTGATTGATAAGATTTCGAAAATTGAAAATGCCTATTAATCTATCTTGGAGACAGATTAGCCTTTGCTCCCATAGTCGATCAGTTTTACACGCGACAAAGCAAACTTGGTTAGAATCAGAAAAAGTTCAGCTAACATACAACGCCAATTTAATTCAGAGAGATATCAGAACAAATACTCTGCCAAGTCCTTTTTGGATCCTGTTAGTGAGTTAACTGGGTTCTGTGTTGCTTTGCCTTCATTATTTTCAGTTGTTATTCAGAGATAGTCGACATATAATAATAAAAAATTCAGAGAGCATTATAAATATTTCATCTGTTTGGATTATTGAAGCATTCAAATCAGAATAAGCTACAAGGAAAAAAGCTTTTAACAACAAATTTCAATATTTCAGAATTTAATTCTAAAAAGCCTGCTCCACAACATGAAACCTTTGCTCGCGTTAGGTACTATTTGCTAGCATTATTATTAAGTTTGGTTTTTTGTAGTATATCAAATTGATCTCCATTTCAGTCTTGCTTGTTATTATATGTTTGTTGGATCTTAGAAATGACAACTTTGGAAGTTTTTTTTTTATTACAATATTTATGTCATTCAAATTTACTTTCCAATAGTGTTGATCCTTTGGTGTAACATCATCATATATGTGGACTTGTTTATGGTAAGAGCATACTATGAAGCTGTTAGTTGTTGGATTATTGATGCTACCAATAGGTGACTGTCCGTGTGTTCACGTAAACTTCATTTTCTAAGCTTGGCATCGTGACGCGGTCAAATTCTCGGATATGTTCTTGTCTGCTCTTTTGACCTCGCCCATTTGGTTTTTGGGTTCATTAATTCTTAGTACCTGAGAACCTACAAGATTATGTCCAGTTTTGGATTGGAAAATAGAAAAGCTAATTAAAGTTAAGATCATAACTAATTGAGTATAAGTTTTGAGTGTGTTTTGAATTTGACAATTTTCCTGAGACTTATTTTTTCTGGTACACGAGCAAGTAATTTTAAACTTGAAAATGTAGAACTCCATAAATGCTTGTTAACGTAAGGGTATTTAAATTAGAAAAACAATTAAACATTTTTGTTTTTTTAACTGAATCATCATTTATGTTTACAAGGTTTATCTTGATCAAAAAAAATGTTTACAAGGTTTGAATCAAGAAATGATTTGACTGACATTTGAAATTTTGAGGAGCAAATGAGCAATTTTAATTTTCAGGGAACAAATATCTTTGTATTTTGTTTTGAGCATGAATTCAAATTAGAGTCGCTTCACGTGACGTTGTCAGAATAGTGGTTGCAGACAACGGTCGGAATATTGTCCACAACCACGTAAGACACAATTGTAATATTTAATAATAGTAAAAAACTAACTCACTTTGACAATATTTTCAACTAATATATAAATACAAATGCTAACATGTAAAATGTTTGATTTATCTCAATGAATATTTTCAACTACAATGTCCTCAATCCTAGTGACTGCAAATGCGACGACACTTTTAAAATCATGGTTACAAGGATCACTTTAGATCTTTAACTTTCATAAAAAAAATCTAGAACCATTCATGACCCGTGTACCTTAGAAATAAAAAAGAAGAAATAGTTTTAGACAATTATTTCCAACTTGTCAAAAAAGTATTCAATAATCCAAGACAAGAGCATCAAAAGTAGTACACTAACAATTTTTAATATTATCTGCTACCACTTATGGTGGAACTTTCACATGGCACATGACTAAACTGTGGAATGTTACTTCGGGATGCTACTTGAATTGAATCACCATTTCATTTTTTATTAACTTTCAGCATTTTTCATTAAACAACTACTTTGCCAACTTTCTAGCATTGCATTCTACTCATAGTTCAAAACACCATTTTTATTACCTTCATCCTTTCCCGTCGACCAATTTCAATTTTCATTCAACTCTTGAATTTCTGAAAAATGGCTGAGGCCTTACTTGGAAATGTGTTTGAGAACCTGATGTCTGTTGTTCAAAACGAATTTGCAACTCTATCTGGAATCAAGTCAAAAGCTGAAAAACTATCAACCACCTTAGAACTGATTAAGGCTGTTCTTGAAGACGCTGAAAAGAAGCAATTAACAGAATGCTCTATTAAAGTATGGCTGCAGCAACTCAAAGACGCGGTGTATGTGCTTGATGATATCCTTGATGAATGTTCGATCAAATCCAGTCGACTTAAGGGCTTATCTTCTTTCAAACCAAAGAACGTCATCTTTCGCCATGACATAGGCAGTAGGTTGACAGAGATTGCAAGCAGACTCAATCAAATTGCTGAAAGTAAGAACAAGTTTCTTCTACGAGAAGCTGTTACTGTTACGGAAAAATTACCAACTGAAGTGACTGAATGGCGCCAAACCATTTCCACTATTGCTGAACCGAAGGTGTTTGGAAGAGAAGATGATAAAGAGAAGATTGTTGAGTTTCTTCTCACCCAAGCGAGGGACTCTGACTTTCTCTCCGTCTATCCCATTGTTGGTTTAGGTGGTGTTGGAAAAACAACTCTTGCGCAATTGGTCTACAATGATGATACGGTGAGTGGCAATTTTAATACAAAAATTTGGGTTTGTGTTTCAGAGGTTTTCTCGGTCCAGAGAATTTTGTGTTCCATTATAGAATCTATAACTAAACAGAAGTGTGATACAACGGATTTAGATGTAATACAAAGAACGGTGCAAGAAATGTTGCAAGGTAAAAGATGTTTGTTGGTATTGGACGATGTTTGGAAGAAAAGTCAAGAATTTAAATTCGGACTAGACCATAATAAATGGAATACTTTGAAATCTGTGTTGTCTTGTGGATCCAAAGGTACTTCTGTTTTACTGTCTACTCGTGATATGGACGTTGCATCAATCATGGGAACATGCTCAACTCGCCCTTTGTCGGTTCTCTCTGATGATGATTGTTGGTTACTATTCAAACAATATGCATTTGGACGTGATCAAGAAGAGTGTGCAGAGCTTGTGTCAATCGGCAAGGAGATAGTAAAAAAGTGTGGAGGATTGCCTCTTGCCGCACAAGCATTGGGGTGTCTAATGCACTCAAGGAGTGAAGAAAAGGAATGGTTTGAAATTAAAGAGAGCGAGCTTTGGGATTTACCGCATGAGAATTCTATCTTGCCAGCTCTGAGGTTGAGCTACTTTCATTTATCACCAACCTTAAAACAATGCTTTGCCTTTTGTGCTATATTTCCCAAAGATGCAGAAATCATGAAGGAAGAATTAATTCATCTTTGGATGGCTAATAAATTTATTTCATCAAGAAAAAAATTGGAGGTTGAAGATGTTGGCAACATGATTTGGAATGAATTGTACCAAAAATCTTTCTTTCAAGACATCCATATAGATAAATATTCAAGAGTGATTTCTTTCAAAATGCATGATCTCGTCCATGATCTTGCTCAATCGTTAGGGCGGCAAGAATGTATGGTTTTAGAGAATGCATACATGCCTAATTTGTCAAAAAGCACACATCATATTAGTTTCAACTCTCCGTGCCCAGTATCATTAGAAGAGGATTCATTCACAAAAGTAGAATCGTTGCGAACATTGTATCAACTAAACCACTTACTCTTTTTTTTTAAGTTTGACGATTTCTTACCTATAAAGCACACCCTTCGGGTTTTAGGAACAAGCAATTTAGAGTTATCATTACTCGGTAGTTTAATTCATTTGAGGTTTTTGGAGCTTTACGAATTTGACATAAAAACCTTTCCCGACTCAATTTATAGCTTACAAAAATTGGAAATCTTGAAATTGAAAAATTTTCCCGATCTGAGCTGTCTACCGAAACGCTTGTCTTGCTTACAAAATCTTAGACATTTAGTCATTGAAGGTTGTAATTCATTGTCTCACATGTGTCCTGACATTGGAAAATTATCTTGCTTAAGAACATTAAGTGTTTATATTGTTAATTCAGAGAAAGGACATAGCTTAGCAGAGTTACGTGATCTAAACTTAGGAGGAAAGCTGGAGATCAGAGGCTTAGAAAATGTCGGTAGTATACTTGAAGCTCGAGAAGCCAATTTAATGGGTAAAAAATACCTCAATCAATTAAGCTTATCTTGGAAGGAGGATTATTCATCTGTCAAGGCCCCTATTATTATTGATGATCAAGTACTTGAAGTGCTTCAACCTCACACAAATCTCAAGAGCTTGAAAATAGATTTTTACAAAGGATTATGCTTCCCAAGTTGGATCAGAACTCTTAGTAATTTAGTTACTCTTGAAATTAAGAGTTGCATGCATTGTGAACGGTTTTCATCTCTTGGTAAACTACCATCTCTAAAAACACTCAAATTATTCAATGTGTATGTGAAATACTTGGATGATGATGAATTTAACAATGGTTTGGAAGTGAGAATTTTCCCATCTCTTGAGGTACTTAAATTAGAATATTTACATAACTTAGAGGGACTGTTGAAAGTGGAAAGAAAGGAGATGTTTCCTTGTCTTTCTATTTTGGAAATCCACTTTTGCCCTAAACTTGAACTTCCATGTCTTCCATCTGTTAAAGATCTGACAGTACGAGAATGTAATAATGAGTTACTGAAGTCAATCTCTGGCTTACATGGTCTTATCACCCTTAGCCTTTGTTTTGGTGGTGGAGTAGCATCCTTCCCAAAGGAGGTGCTTGGAAGCCTTACTTGTCTTCAAACTCTTGAAGTAGTGGGTTTCGATGATTTGAAAGAGTTACCAAATGAACCCTTCAACCTAGCTTTGAAGCATTTGGAGATTTTGTCTTGCAAAGAGCTTGAGTATTTACCAGAGAAAATATGGGGAGGTCTGCAATCACTTCAACATATAACGATCGTTAATTGTGAAAGATTAAAATGCTTGCCAGAAGGTATTAGACACCTCACTGCACTTGATTGGTTGACTATTCAAAGATGCCCAACATTGACGGAGCGATGCAAGGAGGGAACAGGGGAAGACTGGGACAAGATAGCGCATATTCCAAACCTATCCATTCATTAGAATGAAAAAGCAGATATGTTTGAAGAGGATTGGATCAAGTTGTTCCCTCTTCTCTGCTTCCATCACCATTGCAGATCCCTTCGTTCGTTGAGCTATCTTGTCACATCTCCGCCTAAACAGGTAGGCTCTTTATTCTCCCTCCATCCTTTTGATTGTGTTTTTTTAGGGTCTGTTTGGTATGACTAAAAAAGATATGTTTGGTAACTGTCACTTCCTCACGAGCTTATAGCTTATAATTTATATTTTTATGAACTTATTGTGTTTTTTGATAAGCTAATTCAAGTGGTTTATAGCTTAAAAGTTTATAGCTTTTCACTTTTTATCTCAATTTTATCCCTTAAATCTTAATTGAAAAAAATAAATATTAATCAATATACATTATTTATATCATTCAGATTTATAAACTAAATGTAATTTCTAGTCCAAACAATTTCTTGAAGCATATTGTCTGCTTCTTGTACAACGTTATATTGGTTTCATTCAATATTTATCACATATTCTCATTATGAAGTGATTTTTCCAGGTTTTAGCTGAGTTCTTTGGAACCCTTTCCCAAGAATGAGCACCAGAGTAAATAAAAGATCTTTTACTGGTTATTCAACGTGCTACTCAAGCTGATCCTAAATGCCTAATGATGATGGAATCTTGAATCACTATGCAAAGCTCGAGTGGGAGAACGATCACGCTAGAGATGGAGCATCAGTCAATTTTGAACGTGCAGCTCAAGCTTCGCCTCAAGCCAGGTAAAAACACTTCCATGCTATATGGACAAACTGGAATGGTCTTTAAATTTGCATAATTTTGAGTTTTCCATGAATAAAAGATAACAGTAAACATGTAACATTCTTTACAGTGATGTTCTTTTTAGATATGATGAATGCCCTAAAGTTTTCAATACTTATTCCAGTTGAACCTTTATTTGAAGAATGTGAGAAGAGGTATAATAGTTTCTAATCACCAAATTAATTTCTATTTTAAATTTCTATCTGCAAGAATCACTTGCTTAATGCTAATCCGGGACACTCATGTTATTTCATTATGCTTGTGTCAGATATGTTGTGGAATGAATGGATGTTGCTGACCTCTGCGAAAAGGTCCCACATTCCGATTATGAGTTTAGAAGTTAAGTCCACTGTTTTGCCAGAAATCAAGAGCCCTGTGCAATTTTAAGCTACAGTGAAAGTTTTTATGATTGCTGAACTTCCCCGTGTCATGAGTAGATTGAGCTTCTCCAAATTGCTACACAATTCTGCTTTTAGTTGAAGCTTCAACCTGCCATGTTTGGTGAAGGTCCTCTTGACTCCGCTCTCAATATTCAGCTTTCCATGGATGATCCAAATGTTGAATTACATAAAGGTAACTTAGGCTATTCTCATGTGTCATTTGTGGTTGATCTACATAATATAGCCATTAGCCAATCTAACTTATTGTGAAAAGGCTTTTGTTGATTAGTAAACTTATAATAGCTTCAAGACACACACAAACAGACACAAAATAGAAAGTACACGACATTGTACATGCATGTAACGTGGTTTTCTTTTCCTAATGTTATTTGTGACATTGACTAGAAGGGCACTTATTCCTTGGAGAACTCCATTTAAGAATCAAATTGTCCAGCAACATGGATAGTGTACAAGTTTGCAATGAGTCAGATGATCGTTATCGCGTCATTGATGGAATTGATATGGTATAGATATCCAATTCCTATAATATTTTAACATATATTTCTTGACTTCATTTTCAATTTATTTATTCATGAAAGTATTCAGGTCACGGTCCTTTCATGCATGATATATTTATGGAAGACTTGATAGTTCAAGTTCAATCAAGGGAAACACAAATAGCCAGAATTGATAAATCTTTGCTGCTGAAGTTTTCTGCTAAAGTTTTCAGTTTCCTTTAACTGATAAATATTTGCTGGTTATAGTTGTTTTCAAGGTAAGCATAGTTCAAATCTTAGTGATTTTATCTTTCAAGTGCTTAAGCATTTGAATATTTTAACCATTAGTAGGCTTTCTTTGTGTTGCATGCTTCAGTAAAGGAATCCTCTTTCCACCTCCTTGTGGTTGGAATTGGTTTTCAGGACTTTATAATGTTAATTACCTTCACAAATCATTTTTTTACCAAACATAATTAAAAATTCTTGTAGATGTATTGTAAGATTTGATAAAGGAATTGATTGTATTTTGGTTATACAGGTAAGGGAAATCATGACTGGCATGAACAATGAATCTCCAAAGAAGGCAGTGAAATGAAGGAGAGCAAGTAGACAATGCCGATCCAAGAGTCATGCATATTAGTGTTCTGAGGTGATGCTGCGAGAATTGGATGTGTTAGCAAGAGTGATTTAGCTGATGTTATTTAGAGCTGCAGCTGCTCTATATGACAAGTTTTACTGTTATTAACAAGCCAGACCCTTTCACAATCTCTGATTTTTATGTATCTATAACTTACTGTTTTTCCATTTGCTTTTTGAGTTTGACATTATTTATATTTAGTTAATGTGCCGTTGTCATTCTGTTTTCTGTTTCTAGTTAGTTTTCTCGTAACTTGACCTAAGCTAGAGCTAGCTTGACATCAGACAGTTTTCATGTTCTAAACTTTTAGTCGTAACTTGACCTATGCTAGCATTACAATTCTGGTTGTTGGATGAAATTAACGAAATTATTTGGCTTCTACAATTAAAGAATTGTAATGTGACTTAGAACATTGGATTGATATCTATGTTGTTTTGTGTAGTTGTTTGAATTGATTTGTGGCGACGAAACTCAAAAAGTTGGTTTTTTCCATGTGTTTTGATTTTCTCCTGCATAAGCTTGAATTTTTGTGACATTTATGCATTTAACCAGTAATACATTGGTATAATATAAGAGAGTTGATAGATTGATTTTACAGGTCTTAAGACTTCAACCCTGTACTATCGTTCTTCCCCCCGGATTACTTTAAATTAGTTTCTTATTAAGTAACAATAATAATAATATGATTAGAAGGCTGATGGCTATGTTTGATTCTTCATATTGGAAGCTTCAATTCCACACAATAAGAAGGATTATGAGTTGACTGAAAATTTACCGTCTTCATGAATAGAGAATCCTCAGAGTGAGGATGTTTTACTTTATCTTGGAGGGGATTTTTGTTTGCCAAAATAAAGTCGGTAGATTTTATGAAGAAATTGGTTGGGTTTGAGGAGGTACAATGGGATTTGGGGGAGATTTAGAATCAGTTTCCAACTTGTTTGGTGGTATGAATTACTGAATTGAAGAATATAAGTTAATTTTGATTCCTAAATAAATGGATAGAACTTGTTAAGGGTTGATTATAGGAGCACATATCTATCTACTAATTGTCTATGAACTCACTATGAAGTAGCCAATACTTTAGTGGAAGTCTTGACTAGTTTCTATTTATTTATGATGGAAATGATGCACACAAATTATATTGAAATGATGATTATATTGAATGGTTTTAGGTTTAGTTATGTTTATGTTTATTGAAATGTGAATGTTTATGTTGAAATGATGATTATAATGATTATATTGAATGTTTATGTTTATATTGAAATGTGAAGGTTATAATGTGAAGGATATATTGAGATGTGAAAAATTATATTGAAATGTGAAGTTTAGTTTAGATTATATTGAAATGATGTGCATAGTGTTTGATTAGGTTATGCAAATGATGTTAAGTTTTTAATTATTTGTGTAGATATGTCTGAGCAGGACCCGATTGATCCATCTAAAATGATTGATTCAACTTGTGATATAGTGTTGTCGATTTGCTTGCAATTCGCGAAAATGGATTTCGTGAGAGGTGATTCTGCTTCTGTTCAACACGCTTCGGCAATTAACTACAGAAATTATTTTTCATCGGCAATTAACTGCCAAGGGATATTATCGTATTTTACATGTGTTTGGGACAATTAATTGGGTAAATAAAATGATATTAAAAATGAGATTCTATGCATTTTCTGGGTACGATGGCCGAGTGTAAAATATGACATTCTATGCATTTTCTGGGTATTTTCAAAAAGAATCTGTTATAGTAAAGGAGGAAACCTTCATCTGAAAATTATATTCTAGGAAGCTTGCCATTTTTAATAGGTGTTTGTGTTGAGTTGCCAATGAGACAGGAATTGGTTATCGAAAACTTAAAGGAAAAATCTACCAGGAAAAACAAGCTACGAACTCAAAATGGCAATTGTTCATATCTTATATCCAAACAATCACGTGAAAAGAATCTAAAAACACATTCAACAAGCTTGCACCCTACAAATCAACATAGCATAACCAGAAAATGTTCAGCGATAGAACAAACTACCACACACACACACACAAACGCATCGCAAATTGAATTCATAGTAAGAAACCACAGTCGCATCATCAAATAGCATAACGAAATCAGGAAGCAATGGAGATATAAGAAAAATAGTTGCATAGACTACAATTGTAATTGACCAATTACAACACAAACTTGTCCGCAAAAAAAAAAAAAACTAACCATAATCCAAAATATGTCTGTTGTTAAAGATTGAACATTATAGGTTCAGAACTATACAACGCATAAAAGAAAATTCAAATCATAAAACCCTAAATCCTTCCAAAATACTAATCCTCCATAACCCTAAGCACCTTGACCATCTAAGCACGTTCACCACGAATGCGGCGAGCAAGCTGAATATCCTTTGGCATAATTGTCACCCTCTTAGCATGAATTGCACACAGATTGGTGTCCTCAAACAATCCAACCAGGTAAGCCTCAGCTGCTTCCTGAAGTGCAAGAACCGCATGGCTCTGGAATCTCAGATCCGTCTATTACAACAATAGCAAAATTAATCAGAAAAATATCAAAAACAAAAATTACAAATTAAATTAACCAAAGAGGAACAGGATTTCACACAAAATCGATTATGAAGCTAAGTAACAATATTAACCTTAAAATCTTGAGCAATTTCACGGACAAGACGCTGAAACGGAAGCTTGCGGATCAAAAGCTCAGTACTCTTCTGGTACTTACGGATCTCACTGTAAATCACATCAATTGAAAATTAACAACAACGAAAACCTAAAAATCATAAACCGACAATTCAAAACTCCAAATTCCTAAAAAATTTGAATCCAAAATTCAAATTCAAAGCTTAGAAAACATAAAATTCAACTATCGAATATTCGAAACACAACGATAAACCTAAAACATCATTAATTGAAAGTTCAAAACTCTGAAAACCTAAAAATTAGGGGGAAAAGAAATTACCGAAGAGCTACAGTTCCAGGGCGGTAACGGTGAGGTTTCTTGACTCCTCCAGTAGTAGGAGCAGATTTCCTAGCAGCCTGAACGAAAAAAGCGACGAAATCAATCGAAAAATTCGAATCGGAGAAAACAAAACTCTATAATCGAGAAAACAGAAAACAAAACCGCTACGGCGGTGAACGGTGGTTACCTTCGTGGCGAGCTGCTTCCTTGGAGCCTTACCACCGGTGGATTTGCGAGCGGTTTGCTTGGTACGAGCCATGGAATCGGAGAGAGAAAGCTCGAAGAGAGAGAAAGCTTGAAGAGATTTAGCGAAAGCGAAGAAAGTGTAATGAGGGTTGTTGAAGAGAAGCGTGTTTATATATGCAAGGGTTAATGATGATTAAGGAAGGTTAATTAGGGTGCAGAGAGATCGTGGACTTTGAATGCTTCAACGGTAATGATGAATTTTTTAAGTGAAAATATTAAGTGCGATCCGTGTGGTTGTTTCTGATTGGCTGGTTTAAGAAGTTGCGGATTGCCAGCGTGGACAATTTGTGTTTCTTTTGTGAGTGTAAACGTTTCAGCTTATTCTCGCCTTTAACACGTCTTTAACTCTTCGCATTCCTGCTAAAACAAAAACAAAATGACTATCCTTTCATTTTTAATAGTGCATTGTAACCAAAAAAAAGTTTAATAGTGCATTTTCTAACAAAATTATTTTCTTTTTTAATAGTTCACTTTTTTTTATATAATTCATATTCTTATTAAAGTTCGAATAAAATATATTGGACTTCTAGAATCAAAGCAACATTGGCCTTCATGTACCGCAAAAGGAAGTACTTGGGAATGGAAGTACAATAATACTTTAGGTACATCACATCGACGTATTGCTAACTCTTGTCACGTTTCTAAACACATAGTAAACAAAATATACATAAAATTAATATTAATAGTAAATGATGCATACAACCAGCCTTTAAAGCAAGCGAACAGGACAAAAAAGAACAAAAATCTTAACAGTTAACAAGGAAATTAGGGCTGATTCCTTCAAAAAATTTACCCCTACTATCATGCTTTATTTCTATTTGCACATTCTGAATTTTGATTGTTGCACCGATCCAAAGGCTTTCTCATTTTAAGCCTGATGCAGAGCGAGTTTTAGTAGTTGCACTACTTGCTTTTTACATATTAAAACTTTGCTAGCTATTTATGTGTTTAGTACTCCTATGTATTTTTTTCTTGTTATTTATATCATTTTATTTAGTTGCTTTTTATTTTCAACTAAATGTTGCAAAAGTGAAGAGGCCAAGTCTCCATCCCAAGACCTGAGCTTCTACTAAAATAAGTATTGCCACTGCACCAAACTAAAACTCTTAGATCTCTCGCAAACAATTAATGTAATAAAGTATGCTTAAATTTTGAGAAATGTTAACATGCGCCTAAAGAACCCAACATAATAATTTTTTGTTGGAATGTGTGCATTCAATTTAATTTTTGAATTTATAATAAATAGAATGCACAAAATTTGAGGAAATATTTCTACTTTTGAGCTTCTTATCTTGCGTTCTAAGGGCACAAGTTAACATGACCCTTAAACTTTTTGTAAGGCATGAGTTATCCTTTGAAAAATTGTGAGCATTCTCTCAACACTAATGAAAATTAGCAGCATGTAAATCACAAATATATAAAGTAATTTTAATTCACTTTACATATATATTTTAAATTTGGAAATCCTAATATTATGTTTTTATCATAAAAATTATATAATTATTAATGAAGTTGAAATTGTTTGCACCTTCTGAACCAGGGTCCTGGATACGCCACTGTTAATGGTTAACAGTTTTGTTCCTTAACTGTTAAGAGTTAACAGTTCTGTCACTGGCTTTTCTTTTGAAATCAATTTTCATTATTGTTCCTTAATTGGTATGAGTTAACAGTTCTATCACTAGCTTTTTCCATTTGTCAAAAAAAAAAAAAAAAACTAGCTTTTCCTTAATAAAGTGAATAATTGAAGATGAAATTGTGTTGTTTCCTTTTGTTGTACGCGCGTGTGAAATTTAGAGTTTGCCCAATATTTTTTTAAGTGTATTAATGGGCTATTGGGTTAGGTCTAATGTGAAGAAAATATCGATTGAGTCTGGGGGAATGCCCAGGTTGCCGGACGGTGAAACCGTCTATGTCCACGTGCCCGTTTTTCCGCTCTTTTTATTGTGCTAACGTTTAAAAATTATGAACGTAATTTTTTTTATGAAATTTTGGTTTTGATTAAAAGTAAAAATATAACTGATTTTTTTTCTTCAAATTATAACAAATAAATTAATCATGATTAACTATTTCAATGACCCCAACCGTGTAACAAAAAAATATAATCTAAATTCTTTTTTTTTAATGATACCATAAACGATCTTTATTATTGAAAAATTTGTTTAAATGTATAATTAGGATAATGAAAAAAGTAAGTATAAATATACTCATCTAGTTTGTTACACTTTTTAAAGGATAAAAGAATAATATTGGACATATATATATATATATACTCATATTGTGTTTGTTACATTTTTTTAATATTTAAATTTATTCTTATCTATTTATTACATGTGTTATTTTTTATTGAAAATTAATGGCATTTTTGGAAAAAGAAAAAGTCAACCCAAAAAAGTAGAAAGAGATTATTTTCTTTATATATACTATAGATAAATAGTCATAAATCGAAATAAAATAGGTTCGTCATTTTGTCAACAAAGGTACAATTTGAAATAAGATAGATGAAATATAACCAGCCAACAGTGTGCTAAAAATAATTATGAGGTAAATTGTATTTCCGAGACCTCTTTGCGATGAATGTTCGAATAAATCATTTTTGTTGCACGTGTGTGAAAAATATTTGAGTTTGCCCAATTTTAATTTTTTTTTTAAGTGGATTTATGGGCTATTGAGTTGAACCTAGTATAAAGAAAGTATTGATTGAGCCTTGGCAAGTGCCCGGAGTAGTCGGGCGGTGTCTCCGCCACTCACGAACATTTCTTGGCATGGGTTCAAAACTCAAATAGTTGCCTTAGTGAACATAATGCAACTAACGTTTGCACTATTTCTCCGCCACTCATGAACTTTTGCAATTAGGGTTTAAGGACAGTTTGGCAAGTCTAACGTTTATAATAAAGGATTGTTGACCCATGTGACCGAAGATAGTACAACTAACTAGGAAGAGCAAATAATTTAGATAGGATGATTTTAAACAAACTTCATCCCTTGTCAATTCCAAACTTGATGTCTTTGTTTAGATTATTATGAATCCATTACTATGTTTATACTCAGGAACTCATTTGTTAATTTACAACTTTGTGACTTTATCTTTGGGCCTAGGTGGGAGATGGTTAAGTAACTTATCATCGATTGGCAAGTGCAGCGGACAATAAACACCATTGAGAGTGATAGATAGTCATCTCACTAGTTGTAAAATGAAAGTTTTTGGTCTCTTTATGCCACCTTCCATATGCCATGATTAGCTTGTACCTCCTTCGCATCCTTTATCGGGCTAGCTCGCTTGTTGCCGAAATCTTCTCAAGGATCCAAATCAACCACATTCCAAGATTCATGTTGTCTCATTCTGATTTTGGAGTTAGCTAACCTTGTTTTTTCTTATTCGGTCACGAAGATATCCTGATACACTTGTTGATATTCTTGCAACACTTCTGCTTTCTCGTTGTAAAGGGGATCTTATAGTGATATGTATATGGTTGATAAGGTCACACCATGAATGTTAAAGGTCGATCGCTCTATGATGATGTTGTAGGATGAGAATGGGGTGCTTATTATGTACCAAACATTATTTTAGGGTAGTGTACCATTTAACCTCAACTTGCTATCATGAGAAACCTACCAGAGTGCAATTGTACGGTTGAAGTTGTTTGAACGTTAGTTGTAAACATTTGAAGGCTTCGATATATGGGATATATGTTGAGCTTCCTTGACCTATTGATACTCTCTTCACATCCCAATTAAAAATACAGACCTATGTTACCAAGGGATCATCATAGTGCGGAGCGAGTTCTTCTTGGTCTTTGGCAAAAAAATTCATATTTACGATTTTGGGGAGAGCCTAATTTTCCATCATATGCTGAACTAGACTCTCAATCTACCGATAATCCATTAAATATTGTATTAAGGCTTTGTTTTGATTGATGGAATAAGATGGAATGGAATGAAGTGGTATCTACTTATATTCCCTTTGTTTGGATTTCTACAAAATGGATGGAGTGGCATGGAATATTATGGAATGCATTTCCTCCCTTACAACCATTTTATTCTATTTTTCATTCCTCCCACTTTGGAGGGTATGCAATGGAATAATTACTCATTTACCCATTTTAATTTTGGTTGTAGGCTTCATATTCCTTTGTTTCTCTTCTTTTGTTCTTCTGCATCTTCTTCCCCACACATAAGTACATAATACGATCACCTTCTTGTAAAAAAACAAAATAACCATGACGACCTTGTTTGGTTCCAGCAATTACATTTTTCTTGCCAGCTATTTTATTCTATTCAAATGAAAAAGTTATAATAATTCAAATTGCCAAAATTGATTATGTTTCTCACGTTTTCTTGCTTCTAACTTTTTGTGATGCAGCAAAATTCATTTTGTACAATGTTATTACTTATTACTACAAGGTGTGGGGAACTAAACCAAAAAAAGTGAAAGAAACAATGATTAAAAAATAATCTTTCAAAGGCAACATATATCATGTCACTGAAATTACACTAGAATCACTGGCTTGCTTCTACTAAAGGCTAGAACATCAACATATGTGAACTATCATATTGATTTATGGAAAATTTTCTTCAAAAATTTATGGCAGATTTTAGTTGTTGTCATGAACCAATTTATGTTATTAATAGTATAAGTGCATAATATCAACAAATAAATCTCTAGTTAGATTCATAGTTTTGTATTTTTGTAGTGTTCATATTGTTCATATTATAGCGTTTTTTTTATAAATAAAGGTAAAAATGGAATAAAAACATTATAATATGTTCATTCCGTCCACTTCCCAAACAATGGAATGAGAACTTTACATCATTTCATTATAAAATAACCAAACAGTGGAATGGAATCTCTATTCCATTCCGCTCCATTCCACTCCATCCTGTTATGTTCCATTCTGCCCTACTTCGTTCTTTGCGATCAATCCAAACAGAGCCTAAGGGTGTGCCTGATTACCTCATTCTTCCTTCGAGGACTTCTATAATTTTCTTAGGGAGGGGGTCAAGGAAATCTTTCAATATCATATTCTTATCAATTTATCAATCATCGTCTTTAATCTAAAACAATCATTCATATTGTGCCCATTGACTTGATGGTAGACATACACTGGTTTCTATACATGGTCCTATTTGTGCTTTCTCCTTTGGTGGATAATCTACCATTCTCTTTGCATCGCTTCCTGTAAAATTTGAATTCTTTCGGTTTTCAGCTGGGTGTTTGGGGAATTGTAACGACCTTGACCATCTCCACATCTAGTTGGATTATTTTGTTGGTTACTATATCACATTTGGGTTAATAACGGTCCCTCCGCTTCAGAACTTGTTCTTTCATACACCGGTTCCTTTTATCCGCACTACTTTCTTCTCCTTTTATGTAGCATTTGACGTGCTTCATAATATCCTCCACATTGGTAGTCACTTTCTAGGTCAGAGATTTGTTGAAGTGTTCTGCTTCAAACTGTTTTGAAACGTTCCCACGAACATCTCTTGGTGTGGATTCGAAACTCAAATAGTTTTCTTGGTGAAGCAAGCTAGGTACTCCTTGAGGGACTCTTACCGGCCTTGATGGATGTTGAAGAGGTTGGTTAACATAACCTTATAATGCTCACTTCATGTGTATTGGTGAATCCGTTTGTGGTTGAAATTTATTTATCTTGCGAGGGAGTGTTTGGGGATGTGTATACCATCAAAGAGTGTCTTCTTTTAAAGTTCTAGACAATAATAACTTGCACTTAAGGGGTTCAGTCGCACCAATGATTGTCATTTGGGTTCTTATGACTATCAAGTGTTCTAGGGGAGCCAACAACCATCCTCCCATCAAATGTTGCCAGGTGAAAGAGCATAAAGTTTTCATGGACGGGAGGCCCCATATCTCTTAACACAAAAGTTGGGAGTCATCAAACTCCTAGTTATAGAGTTTATTTGTCACCTTTTTATTATTGTATCCATTATATTCGAGTTTGAAAATTTTCATTTTAGTCACACAATTCATCCACAATGGCTTGAATTGCACTTTACAACTCATTCTCCTTGATGGGGTAAGTGTTTTGCACCATCTTTGTCAACTAGTTTTGTATGGCCGAGAGTTTTCTTTATCGCGGCTCTGTAGTGAGTGTTAAAGGTTCTTGTTAGAATACATTAAGGGCACCTTGTCGATAATCTACAACGGTTAAGGTCTTGGAATGACTATTTTTAGGGTAAAATGGATGGATTATGGCTTGCTTAGTGTCACCTTTATATAAAGAAGGTAGGTATGGAGATATATCTATTATGGTCATTATCGTGGCCGATGATCTTGGAGGCATGCAACTGCTACTCATTTTACCTATTTTTGTGGTTGTGGCTACGTGATTGAGTAACGATAACACATGTGTCGTGCTGATGTGACTTAGTATTTCCTTAGAAAGCAAGCACATGCGAGTATTGGATCATAATTTTGACAATGAGTCCGTTAATCTCGATACTGGACTTGAACACCAGGATAATGTAAGGGTCAAGTAGATATATAATGAACACATCGACCCAATTTCATAATCTCATTACATAAATACATAAAAAATTAATTAATAAATAAAGAAACAACGTTTTGATAGAAAATATATAATTTAAATAAAAGAGTGAAAATATTTGTTTATACAAAAAGAATATTCCCGTTGGTGGATGTCTCACTCTTACACTAATATTTATCTTTATTTCTACTCAAAATAATAAAATTAGTGTAAATCACACACACACAACTCATGAAGTCACACAAAAAGTCACAAACATACCCAAGTGAGAAACAAGACAAGAAAACAACTACAGAGGTAAAAAAAAAAAAAGAAGCGGAAAAACAAAAACTACCAAACCCAACAACATTATTCATTTTTCTGCTGCGAAGGATTAGGGTTTTCAATCCTCTTCCTCCTTTCACTTCTCGTAAGCTTCTTCTCATTCATTCTACTATCTTTCTCATCATTAACTTCAATTATTCTCTTTCGCTTGCATTTTTTCTTTTAGCTTACTAGTTCTAATTTTGTACAATTATTGTTCAAATTTCATCGTTTGTTTTTTTATATATTTTTTTTTCTATTTTTGTTTTTGAATTCGAAAATTGGGGTTTTGACTGTGTCTGAGATCCGTGTGTTTTTGTTGTTGTCGAAATTGAGAAAATTGCGGAAATGTGTTTTCTCTTTGAATTTGATTCGTTGACCTTCGTAGTTGAAAGTACACAGAGAGAGTGTGTGTAAGATAGTACTTTGAATTTTCAATTTTCAATTTTTTTTATTTTAGAATTGCTCTTTTTAGCTATTATTTTTTTTGGTTTTAAGTCTTAACCCTCTTGTCCAAAGGGAAGGTGAGTTGGTAATCCGGACTTCGGCTGCGAGGTTAGTTACGGTTAATCAGAAATTGTTATAGCCATAATTCGAACTCGAGTTCTACTGAATGACTGCTGTCCGTAGTTATGAAAGGTTTTTCTTTTGTTAGAGTTCATGTTTTAAATTTAAGAATTATCACTTTGTATGTGTTGGCCGGTGTTATCCATTGCAGTCCGCGAAAAATAGCATTTTGTTCAAATTCTGCTACGCTAGTGCTATAGCGCAACTATAGCAACAATTTCACAGTATTTTGTACAACATAGCGTATGGTGGAACAATAGCAATTTGTTAAAATTCCATTATGCAATAGCGCCACTATTGCCGCTAGTTAACGACATTGGTGTGGGTGTTTAGATGTTTATGAGATTAGCTTGTTGTTATGTTCTCCATTATTGCCACAATTTGTTGGTTGATGTTTATGAACTTTCTAATTGCTAAGACTAGGTCAACTATCACTGACTGACTGTTAAGGTAGTTAACTTATTTACCTTAGATGGAAACGGGTATGAGCTACAAAATAATGTACTTGATAGTTGAAACCCTTTTAAGTATTGTGCAATTGGAAGTGAACGAAAAAGAATGTCAGTCGTATTGTTGTTTATTCTCCTCATTTATTTATGCAATGTTTTTCTGGCCATTTTTTGCTATCCTAATCATTTTTGGATCAAACAAGGATCCCCTTGCCCTGCTAGCGCAATTGCTCTAGTTTTCTAGTATTCTGTTATGCTTTCTCTCTCCCCTCTTCCTTATTGTTTGAACAAAACTTTTTGCATGGTTTGAATAGTCAAGATATTGTTGTGAACTCTATTTGTCTCTGTCATTGTTGGGCTAATGTTGTCAATCGCAGAAAATAGCGGTTTTGTTCAAATTTTGATATGCTATAGTGCCACTATATGATAACACTTTGTATTTAATATTCTATCGTGGTTTGTTCAGATTCAGCTATGCTATATCAATATAGTTCCGCTAATCTATAGCCGATATTTAACAATACTGCTAACTGCGTCACTTTTGTGCTCCAACAAAAGTGATTGATTCTCGACGATAATTAGTAATTTTCCCTGATTTTCAAATTGCCTTTGTCTCCGTGTACAGTTAGTGGTTATCTCTTTATTTCCTTTTTTTCTTTCATTTAAGATAGTTGTTAAGCTTTTAGATTCGAGTTTTTATCATAGCTGGCATTAATTGCAATTTTAGAACATTGTTTTCATTGTTGACCAACTTGAATCATATTTTTCTGCAGGGATAATTTTTTGAAGAGTTGATTCAGATTCAGTCGTTGGGTGCGTAGTCTCTATGTACAAGCATGGTATGCACCGTAACCTTTTCCACCTCTATTCTTTGTTAGAGTTGTTGGCAGAAAAATTTCCTCTACCCTCCAGGCCTCAAGGAACACAGTAGGAAAGTGATTCTCTAATTAAGTTAATATAGAATATAATTAGTTCCTTAATTGATATTCAGGACTTGTAGTGAATTATTGCTTGATTAACCAAGTTGGATGCGGGCTTAAGAGGCTTATAGACAATCTTTAGCTTTACTACCATTTGTTAATTCTGATGGATGACCGTGAAAATGGAAGGCACAAAGCAGATCAGTATAAATCTGCTCAGGGACAGGTATATGAAACACGCCTCTGCTCAGAAATAAATTTAAGTTTGCATGAACATAACAGTTGTTAAAAGCGCTGCATATAAGCCCTAAAAGGGTGCTTTCTCTACTAATATTCTTCTCAAAATTGCTATTGCAGTGGTTGATGCAACAGCATCATCAGCATCCTTCCATGAAGCAAATTATGTCAATCATGGCTGAACGAGATGCAGCCATTCAAGAAAGAAATCTGGCCCTCTCTGAGAAAAAGGCAGCACTTGCAGAACGTGACATGGCATTCCTTCAGCGAGATACTGCAATTGCGGAACGGAATAATGCACTTATGGAAAGAGATAATGCGATAGCAACCCTTCAGTTTCGAGAAAACGCTTTGGCCAATGGCGGTATGTCATCATGCCCTCCAGGATGTCAAATCTCACGGGGAGTTAAGCATATACATCATCTGCCGCAACAGGTAAACCATTTGCCTAATATGGGTGATTCTTCTTACGGCACACGTGAATTGCACACAACTGATGCCCTCCCAGCAGCACCCATTTCTTCAGAGGTTGGGAAACCACCTAGGCGTGCCAAACGACCAAAGGAAAGTAAGTCTGATTCACCTAACAAGAAGACTCCAAAATCTAGAAAAGTCAAGAAAGAGGGTGACGATTTAAACAAGACAATGTTTGCCAACAACAAAGAGCTTGAATGGAAGAGTAGTGAGGAAATGATAAATGGAGATGATGATCTTAACAAGCAGTTAGCAGTCTCAAAGGCTGATTGGAAACCTCAGGACTTGGCATTGAACCAAGTTGCATACGATGATTCAACCATGCCAGCACCAGCATGCTCTTGTACTGGTGTTCTGAGACAGTGCTACAAATGGGGTAATGGAGGTTGGCAATCTGCTTGCTGTACAACCACTTTATCGGTATATCCACTTCCAGCCGTGCCCAACAAAAGGCATGCTCGAGTAGGCGGTAGAAAAATGAGTGGAAGTGCTTTCAATAAACTACTTAGCCGGCTTGCAGCTGAAGGGCATGATCTCTCACACCCGGTTGACCTTAAAGACCATTGGGCCAAACATGGTACAAATCGATACATCACAATAAAGTAGACAACGAGGCATTTTTCTCCGGATGGGCAATACATGATCAAGGGTCAGTTATGGATTCTAAAGTTGAACAGTGAGGAAAATAAGGTAATGTACATTTCATATGTGAAAGATTATTAATGTGTCATTCCTATAATTAGGATCCAAGGAAATGGCAATGTAAAACATATTTCTGTCACCGGTAACCATTTTGACCTGAAAAAATGGTCTGTGGTGGTGGCAATCACATTTAATAGGCTTGGTTAATGCATCTTGTGGTGGTTAAGACTAAATAATTGTAGAGCCTTGTACTTTAGTTGAATCTTGCTATGAAATGAACTATCTGATTCATATGTAGAATTGATACATGTATGTACATTTTCTTCTCTCGTGTGTAGTACTACTGTTTTTAGTTGACAAAATAAATAGTTTCTTTAAGATAAAAAATATTTAGCTATTAATTGTTAAAGAGAATAACCTTTTTAGAGTTGATTTTTATCATTTAAATATTTGAAATTTTAATTATTACCAGTCAAAGTGATCCGCTGCCTTCCCAAGTGGTAAGAAACTTGACGTTTTAAAAAAATTAAGCTCACTTCAATTTGTTCAGAATGGTTGCCATATTTTGGAAAAGAAAATTTTAGGCGAGTTGAATTTTAGGCTCTGATTGATAAGGCCAAGAAACGAGCTTATAGCTTGCGGATAGCTTATAAGCTCGTTTGACTAAAAAAACTCTGTTTGGTAATGTTTTACACCACAAGCTTATAGCTTATTTCACGAGCTTATAAGCTATTTTTCAGACCCTATTCCAAGTAGCGTTTGAGCTTATAGCTTCTCACTTTTAATTCCAATTTTACCCTTATTAGTCTAACTAAATTCTATTTTTTACCCTTAATCATTTATTATATTATAAAGTAAAATACATATGTTTTAAATATGAATGCTATTTTTTTATGAATGAAAGATCCTTTTTTTTTTC
>Ga0315913_1002020_pt1 | contig 23278 bp, 14 predicted proteins | sample MpolsnodulesMG_FD_207736 | JGI IMG/M metagenome (GOLD analysis project Ga0315913, IMG submission 207736) | Medicago polymorpha root nodule microbial communities from Los Angeles, California, United States - small nodules | ecosystem: Host-associated > Plants > Roots > Nodule | place: USA...
AAATTTAAATTTAAAAATAACAAAATATAATCACAACGAATTACTACAGAAAAATGTGGGTATATGTGCCCGTCTTTCTGCTAGTTAACATAATAGCATTCACCCTATTTCTTTCAACACCTTTCGGGGCAAAGTGTATGTTTCCCTTTTGCATTTTTTTTTTAACTAGTTTTCCTGTACAATTTTTTATTCTACGCTTTACACATATTGGTCCACAATTTTCTTTTTTAAAAAGGTTAGATTTGACTGCTCTTGTGCCTTGGTGGGAACATAACCTCCGTATCTTCCCTTACAGCCTTGCATTTCAACCAACAGCAGGTTTAGGGTAACAAATTAATTTATTTGCTAAAATGCCATCTAGGCTATAAATCTTGTGGTTGAAGCCAGGTGGGTTTTGGGAGTAGGGATCATAGGTTCATGTTGTAAGAATCCTTATTGACCAAAGAAGCTAGTTTCCACAAGACAGATATTAGTTCAAATAATTGTGCTTGTCTTACAGTAAGCTATGAACTACCATAATGAGATGAGTGTATACTTGGAAACCATGAATTGAACTTGGTGATAGACTGATAGTTCTGGGAGTGTTTTCTTAATTTCTTTGTATTATGATCTTTATAGATAGTGAATTTCCCATATGTATATGTTACTGACTGACTTGTATTTTCCTTAGTCCCTTTCCTAGGACTATTGATTCACATTTCACTCGGATTTATTTAACTTCATATTTATGTCATCTGGAATTGTTTAGCCATAATACCTTTCACGATTACACTATTTGTTTTGCTTTATGCATTTATATATTTTTTTATATTTGAATTGTTCCGATTTTGGCTGTTTGTATTGGCCAAGAATGCAATCAAGTTCCTTTTGTTTCTAAAGCAGTAAGCTTTAACTTTGGTGCTTTTGGTTTTTCATAACTCTCACCTTTTATCAGGGATGCACATACTATTGGCTTAGTCAAATACCGTGATCCATACCCATTTGGTGTGGATCCTAGCTGGCGTGGAAGTCGTTCAGAATTGGCTTTTCTGAACTCTATGAAGATGAAGATGTCCATTCTGTTTGGTGTGGCACATATGAACTTGGGAATTATATTAAGTTATTTCAATGCTCGTTTCTTTGGAAGCTCACTGGATATAAGGTGTGTCTCTCTTCTGCCTGGCCTTTGGAATTACTTCTGTGTTATCCTTTCGATAGAATGGTTTAACTTACTCTAATGTTGCTCCCAGGTACCAATTTGTGCCACAGATGATCTTCCTTAACAGTCTGTTTGGATATCTTTCCCTTCTCATTATTGTTAAGTGGTGCACTGGCTCTCAAGCAGACCTTTATCATGTGATGATATATATGTTTTTAAGCCCCACAGACGAACTTGGTGAGAATCAGTTGTTCTGGGGCCAAAGACCACTTCAAGTATGAGTTTGGTTCTTTTCTTCACTTTTGGTTAAAAAAATCTGTTATGTTTGCTGGCTTTTCATCTGTCTAAATTACCGCTCTTGATGTGCAGATTGTGTTATTGCTTTTGGCTATAATTGCAGTTCCATGGATGCTCTTTCCAAAGCCTTTTATACTAAAGAAGCTTCATACTGAGGTGCCACTTTTACCAGCCTTTTGTATGATCTTCTTGCTAGGAAGTTTAGAATTTTATTTGACCATGCCTCTATTTTACATTTACATCATGTGTACATATGCTTGTGGTTTGAGTTTCCTCTTTTTGACTGAGTTTCTGCAAGAGTTGATGAATGTCAGTTCTCGTTTAGAACCATTACAAGATCAACTTTATTTCAAATGAATATGCTTAAGTGTTAAACTACTTATAGTTCCTGTTGGCAAACACAAACAGATTTTCAGGCTGTAGTTGCTTTGTTCAATACTATTGTTGCATCTTGTAATTAAAAAGATGATACAAAGGGTCCTGCCAAGATTATTAATTTTTTTATCCTTCTGACATTGCACAGCGATTTCAAGGTCGTAGTTATGGTATTTTGAATACTTCTGAAATGGATCTTGAGGTCGAGCCAGATTCTGCCAGGGAACATCATGAAGACTTCAATTTTAGCGAGATCTTTGTTCACCAAATGATTCACTCCATCGAGTTTGTTTTAGGTTCAGTTTCAAATACGGCATCATATCTTCGACTTTGGGCATTAAGGTTTGCTCAGCCATGATCCTCTTCCATCTTCATGAGTCTTTAGTTTATACATTCTTGTTTGTTGGTTAATTTTTCTGAACATTTGCAGTTTGGCGCACTCGGAACTTTCTACTGTTTTCTATGAGAAAGTGTTGCTTCTTGCTTGGGGGTGAGTTTGATTTATAACCTGACTTTTATGCTTCAAACCATTGAATCATTCAATGTGCTTCCCTTGGTAGACAAAATGAAATTGCTATTCATATTTGAACTTGGATTTAAAGGGATTGCATCCAAGATGGCGATGACGATGACGATAATAATAATAGTAGTAGTAGTAATAAGAATAATAATAATAATAATGTGTTGCATGAAATCATACAATGCTAAAGAATTGTTTTCATATTCCATAAAGAAAAGGCTAGATTGGGTTGGAGAATGATATAGGTTTCTGGATCTAGTTAATTACAAGAAGGGGACTGATAAAGCTCCGCCAACCATGGTAGGATTTTTTTCCTATCAATTTGTGCCCTGCGTCGAGAGTCAATTAGTTGGAGGGAGCTTTTAGGTGTATGCACACTCCACAGTCGCCATCATCAGCATCGTTCACACCCTCTACTCCCCCCTCCACTCTGCTGTTGACACCCTCCTTCATAACCACTTGGTGCCTTCCTTGCTAAAGTCACGCAACATACTCCACTCCTGACACCCGACCCTATCTGTCACTGTCACTGTCTCATTTGCTCATCACCCTTCACCATTCATCACTACCATTGCCTACATCAGGCACCCTATGCCATGGTCAGGCACGCTATGCTTTTGCCACCTAAGGTCACCCTCCAGTCCACCATTGTCATCACATCACTTTGCAGTTCAATCCACCACCATCCTCGGCTCTCAACAGTCAACACTCTACCATTACAAGGAACCTCTTATTACCACCATCCCAGATCACAGAAGGATATTTTTTATCATCTGAATATAACTTATATAATATCTAGTCCACCCAAACATAGGATGGGATCTTCTAAAATAAAAAACATCGGATGGGATAAAATCATACTGTATAGTGTATCGTGAATCACCTGGTATGCATTAAACTCTAGATAGGATAAGATTGTAACGGGCTCATCATATATCACTCTTATAATCCAACTATTGTGTCCTATCTTGGCCACTAAACAAACCCATAATATATACTCCCTCCCGTCTCAAATATAAGCAAAAGTTAAGTCAACAAAAGTTGATGTATTTAGCTAGAAATTACCATATTGCCTTAGTCGGAGCGACTAACAAATTTAGATGAGGTAGCCACTGATTGCTACCTTATCAATATCAAGATAATAATTGTTCTCCAAATGTTATGAATATTTTATATTTTATTCTTACATCTCTCGAGTTTTGTACAACTTTTTGTGAAATTTATTAGTTGTGAAATTAATTAAATAGATACACAGAGGAACACTAAGCTTGGAGTATAACTCACTATTTTAGCATTAGGAGTTATCAATCTGTCATATTATGTATTCCTTTGTTGCATTTTTATACATTTTCTTTTCTAACTCTTCAATTATTAATGTCATTTCTGGTTGCAATTAAAACAGGTATGACAATCTCGTCATTCGGTTAGTGGGGCTAACTGTTTTTGCCTTTGCAACTGCCTTTATATTACTTATGATGGAGAGTCTCAGTGCTTTTCTTCATGCCCTACGGCTTCACTGGGTAGAATTTCAAAATAAATTCTACCACGGTGATGGCTACAAGTTCAAGCCTTTTTCATTTGCTTCTTTAACAGAGGACGACGATTGATCCATCGCATCTAACTTGCTTTTTAGGCAAATAATATGGAAATTATATTTGCATTAGTGAAAGAAGCACAAGATGAGAATTTGTAGAAATCTAATTTAATGGTTACAGTTGTTAGGTTTGCCTAGTGATATGCTGCTTGATATGGACCTAGCAACAACAAAAAATCTTGCATATTTTTCTGTGGCTTCAACTGTATAACAGATCACACTGCCAATGGTCATGGAAGACATCTGCATCTGTAAGAGAATATCTACTTTGTAGTTTTTTTTTCTTTTCAAAATTTAGAATAGGAAACAGGAAGAGATAAGGAGGGGAATTTTCTGACTAATTTTTTGTAATTAGGAGCTGAGATTCATCATAGAATGTAGCTATTGGATTTTTGGGGTTGCATACATACATGATGTAGCACAGGTTTGAGAAACAACCAATTTCTCTGAAATTTTCTTGTATTGATAAATAATAAGTTAGAGCCCCATTGTTTTTGTACGGATTTGTTATCATAGTAAAATATAGAAATCTGAAGTTGAATAATGCCATGTTTCTCTGGAACTTGTTACTTATGTAATGATATTTGTGTGTGTGTGTGTGAACTTTTTTCAGGTTCAAGTATTATTTAACTTTGTCAAAAAAAGTATTATTAAACTTATTTTGTGTATAAGTTCTTAAGAGAATGAACCATGACAATCCTGAGAAGTAGAGTTTGTTGATGATTGTTTCAGTCAAAATTTAAACAATTTATCCTAAACGATTCGTCCTTAATTGAAACCACTGGAATCCAACCATTTGGTTAGAATAAAACATTGAATTTGATTAATTTACTCAATGAATTAGTTTATTTATTTTATTCAAATGAATTAGCTTTTTTTTATTAATTGAAATAAAGCAAGCGTATAAATTTTTGTTAAATTTACAAACATATTTTATTTACTCTTTGGAGAATTATCAAATTTAATTTTCCATCCTAAATTTATTTTGCACTTTTTAGTCTTTACAAAAGTACTCCGCTTGCAAGCACCTAGTCTTTCTTCTAAAACATTATAAACAGTTTTTCAAAATATATGAAAATATATTATATGTTGCGTCTTATACTGCAATGTTAAGCTCCACATGACTATTTGTCAAAGAAAAAAAAAGCTCCACTTGACTAATAAAAAACATTACTGCATGACAGCATACCAATTTGATGCAATGAGATAAGTTGTTGTATAATCTAATTATATTCAACCCAAAAAGAGTCAGGAGATCTTCCAATTGATAACGATATTTAATCATTCAAATTGGTTGAAACTAATCCATTTTTTATTCATAGCAATCCTTTAAATATTGTCAACGAAATTTCATCAATCGATAACAATACAAATCTCAAAGTCACTATAACCGAAAAGGAAGAATCTATGAAAAAACTTACGACACCTAAGTTTATAGTAAAAAACGGCAACATAACTACAAATGTAACATAATAAAAGTGACATAATAAAAATGTAATATTCATGCTTGCAGATTTATAACGTTATTCAATGTAAGCCACAATATAACAAAAAAAAGTCAAACAATATCACACAAAAACGAAAAACAATGTCCGCTTCAAGTCTATATATATATTTCTTTCATCTTACTTTCTCCTTACTTTCCCTCCTACCAAACAATCAAAAAACCATCTTAATTTCTCCTCACTTTCATTCTTTCAACATTATATCCTTTCACTTTACTTTGTGATCCAAACAAAGCAGAAGTGGGAGTGGGGGTGGTGCAGATAGCAAACGACAGCCTCGTCTACGCAACCCCACATGTCTGTTGGAACAAAACATAAACATCAAATGTAGCGTAGAATCTTTCAGTTTTCAGTTCTAACTTCAAACTAGAAGTAGACACAGACTCTGAAAATTCATTAAAAATGGATATTATTATGAACAGAGAGTTGGGTTTCTCTCATCCCACTTCTTTTACTCATCACTTTTATGCTTCTCAGGTTTTCCCATTTCTCTCACTAGTCACAAAGCATTCATTGAATGTCATTGATAATGTTATTAGCTATGATTTATGTGATTTCTTATGAATATTAGCAGAAAGACGACACTAATATGTCCATCTTTTCGCATTTTTATTGCGCTTTATTTAATTCACCTCTTTCAGTTTGTAATGTCTGTATGTTTGAATTTATCTAAGTTTAGTTTTAGGCTCTGTTTGGAAGAAAAAAAATAAGGGATAAACTTGCTTATAACAGATGAACATACAGTGAATATGTGATAATGGACAAGTTAGTTGATTGAATTTATAATGTTTGATAAAATTAATGGTTGAAGTAGCTGATGAATATGAAATGACATAAACAAGATATGTTTAATTAATATCTTTTATTTTTTAATTAAGATAACAAGGGTAAAATGGAGAGAAAAAATGATAAGCTATAAGCTACTTGAAGTAGCTTTTATCAAATAAGCTAGTAAACAACCGTCATAAGCTTGTGAGAAAAATGGTTACTAAACAGTTCTATTTTGGTCATACGAGTTAATAAGCTATCTGATATATGCTCAAAATTGTCTTGAGAAGAGCGCAACGACATAGCAAAAATAAGTTGTACACCACTTTTTTACTCAAAGTCTTCGGCATTGGGTTTTTGGACCCTCTCATTTATAAAATGTTCAACCTCTAATTTTCCTAGCAATGTGGAACTTCTGACTCACACTTGCTACACAACACCCTCAATATCCAACATTGTATGTTCTTAGATTTAAATTTTGAAAATAATTGTGTTGTTAAGTTCAAGTTTGTAAGTTAAAAAGATCTGACCAAAATTGTTGGTTACTTTTGGAGTGTACTTTATATTGTGGTATGAATGTAAAACTGATTAGGCTTATTTATATTTTATACATGCAGGTCCTTGTAAAGAACTTGAGTTTATATGCAAAATTAGAGGGTCATGAAGGATGTGTAAATGCAGTGGAATTTAACTCAACTGGTGACATTCTTGTCTCAGGTTCTGATGACAGACAAGTTATGTTTTGGAATTGGGAATCCAAAACTAAATTATTTGATTATCATTCTGGCCACGAAGACAACATTTTTCAGACGAAGATCATGCCGTTTACTGATGACAGTCGAGTAGTAACTTCTGCTGGTGATGGCCAGGTGAATCATCTGTTCATGTTTGTATTAAATGTTTTGTCAATCACCTTAATCACAGACTTACATTCCCCTTGCTTTCTTTTTGTATCAACAATTCAAATTAGGATTTAATTTGTTTGCACTATATTAGTGTAAAGATCTTTTACATTGTCAATCAATTATAATTATTCATTCATTACAAATGGCTGTGATCGCTTGACAGTATAAAATGTTTTACAGTTACAGTGTTTATCAATATTAATTTCTTAAAAATAAGTCATGATATGTTTAATTTTATGTGTCTGATGTGATTCGCTATGACTTAACACTTTCCCAATCTTTAGAACTAGAAAGGAAAATAGCTGAATGGTTTTTTCTTTTGAATTTATCTGGTGGAAGAAACTTGTTATCAGGTCTCACCTTGTATCTAATGTGCTGAATGCACCTTCATTTCAAGTAGCCAAAAATGCTCCAATTTTCTAAGTAGTGTCAAATTATGTTCATAGAATGTTGTAATTAAGCCTAATCAGTCAACAATGTTTATATGACTTGTGTTTGTCTGTTAGTTAATTTTATCAAGGTGTGGTCCATGCATTTGGCTCGTCATCCGAACTATGTAACAAATTGACATGTTGTAATTAAGCACAACATAAAGAATGATAGTTTAAGGTGTCTGCCTGAGTGCCCTCCATTGGAAACTAACCTTTATTTTGCAGGTAAGGCTTGGACTAGTCCAGGAGGATGGTAGAGTTAACACTACAATGTTGGGGAAGCACCAAGGTGCCGTATACAAGCTTGCTGTGGAGCCAGGAAGTCCCCACATATTTTATAGTTGTGGTGAAGATGGATTCATTCAACATGTTAGTCCAGTATTATAGTATGTTGCATGTTGAAGCTCCCGATTTATGCTGCTACTACCCCCCAACAGTTATAAGTTTTGTTTCTTTTGCAGTTTGATTTGCGAAGTAATTCTGCTACAAAACTTCTCTGTTGCTCCTCAACAAAAGGGAACAAAAAACAGCCTCCAGGAAAAATAGGGTTGAACTCCATTGTGATTGACTCTAGAATTCCATATTACTTTGCAGTAGGTGGATCCGACGAATATGCACGCGTTTATGACATAAGAAAATGTCACTGGGCTGCTTCAAAAGATTCAGACCAACCTGTAAACACATTTTGCCCTCATCACCTAATTGGGTCAAAAAATGTCCATATCACAGGATTGGCCTACTCAAAGTCAAGCGAACTCCTTGTCTCTTATAATGATGATCTCATCTATCTGTTTGAGAAGAATTCAAGCTTCGATTCTTTGCCTTCATCTGCTGCATGTGAAGATCCGAAGAATCTTCAAGAGACACGAGTTTACTCGGGCCATAGAAATGCAAAGACGGTTAAAGGGGTGAACTTTTTCGGCCCTGATGATGAATATGTGTTGAGTGGCTCTGATTGTGGCCATATATTCATCTGGAGTAAGAAAGAGGCTAAGCTGGTGAGATTAATGGTAGGTGATCGACATGTTGTAAACCAACTCGAGGGACATCCTCACATACCCTTTTTAGCTACTTGTGGCATCGAAAAAAATGTGAAAATATGGACCCCTTTAGGGAGTGACACTCCTCCACTTCCTTCAAATGTGAAAGAGGTACTATATGCATTGTCTTAATACTTTTTGAGCTTTTGTTTTGATCCATATGTTTAGTGCTTAATATGCTATTTATAATTGTAAAATCTGGCTTACATTATTGACTGAAACTTTCTGATTGTTAATTCACGTGAGCAGATAATTGAGGCAAACAGACAGGGAAGGGAAGATCGATTACGGGTCACACTTGCTCCTGATGTTATAATGCATGTCCTTCGGCTGCAGAGACGGCAGACATTGGCATACACTGAAAGAAGACATAATAGTGCGGATATTGTGAGTGACGACGAAGACGCAGAGGATTATTTTTTAGGATTGTTAGATGGTGATGTCTCTTCTGAAGAGGATTCTTCGGGAAATTCCAGGGATTGCAACATTAGCTAAAGCTTAAAGAAACAGATTTCGTTGCTTTTGGCTGACTAATTCCTTAGAAAATGCCTATAGTCTCCTTGTTTTTCACTTAGGATTACCACATGCATTCATCTTTAAAGCATGTTCCAGTTCTAACAAACGTATGAGGTAATAAATTGGTATTCAATATAAAGCCTAGACTGTTCAAGATGAAGTTTGAAGTTCTGGTCAATTGTAGGCAAATTATGATACTATGTATACTGTATACAGGTATAAAAATTATACAAAAAAATGTATATTTGGTATGAATAAATAGTATCAATGTTGAGTAGTGATTAGTTATGGAATGATAACTACCTTTTAAAAGTGTATTATCCTAGTTCTTCAATGTTGAATATTTGAGAAGGTCAATAGGAATGCATGTTTTTTTGATAAGACAAAATTGTCGAGTCAGTGAAATACTGTTATTTTACTTGTAAAAAGCTATTGTCACCTGAAATTATTCAACAAAGATGACTAATACTAGTGCTGCTGCAGATGCAATATATGTCATGAATAATATTTTTCATGGTAAAATGCAGGAGAGAAATCATATTATCATTATTTATTATATTTATTAAATCAGACCTCCAGATTGTTGACACCTTGTGTTATTTGCCACATCACTCAAATATCTGATGTGGTGGCCTCTTAATTCCCTCATTGATCTTCCTATAGATTTAATCCTCACATGCTAACACTACTGCTCGAATATCTAATTATATTTACACATGTGTGTCTTTGTTCAAGAATATATTTACAAATGTTATGAGAATTCTAAAAATAAAAATAAAATTTTTAGATAGTCATGCTTTAGAAGATAATCATGTTATCTATATCTCAATCAAATGTGACACCTAATTTTTAGATAATTCTTTTCATCCCTGTAATATATGTCATTTTCGGTTTTTGTCCCTATAAAATTTTCGGTTTGATTTTCATCCTCGTAAAGTTTTTTTTTTCTAGAATACCCCCCTCCCCCATCCAACTTCGCAAATTCGCTTACGTGGCGCTGATTTGATTTTTTTTCTTCATTTTTTACTTTTTTTAATTGGCCACGTGTAAAAAAACATTTCCACATCATATTTTTTTTAAAAAAAAAAAAATCATTAAATTAAAATATTCAGATTTTTTCCAAAAATCGAAAAAAATAAAAATAAATTAAAAAACTACAAAATTCAGTGAAAACATTAAGATTTTTCCGAAATATAAAAAACCAGAAAAATAGTCAGATTTTTTCCAGATATTTAAAAATGGAAAAAAATTAAGATTTTTTTTTCTAAAATAAAAAAAGTCAGAAAAAACATTAAGGTTAAATCAGAAAATATAATCAGATTTTAAAAAATTCAGGAATTTAAATTTAAAAAATCAAATTTTCAAAATTTAAAAAAAGGTCAGATTTTTTTAAAAAAAAATCAAGAAAAAATTTTAATTTTCAAAAATCTGGATACCAAATTTAGAAAAAATTCAGATTTTTATTCAAAAATTTTATTAAACTTCCTGAATTTTTTTCTTATTTTTTACAATTTTTTTATTATAGCCCCAAAATGGATTTTTGTTAGAATCATTATCCAAAATCATAAAATCTTCATAATTTTGTAAAGAAATATGATTTTTTTTCATTTCGAAAAAGATTTTATAAAAATTCTGGAATAAAATTTTCGAAAAAAATCTGAATTTTATCTAAATTTGTATCCAGAATTTTTTTTTTGTAGAAAATTTGTTTTTTTTTGTATTTTAAAAACTAAATTCCAGAATTTTTTAAAATCTTTTTAATTTCGAAAAAAATCTGATTATATTTTCTAATTTTGATAAAAAAAATCTTATATTTTTTTAATTTCTAAAAAAAATTTGGTAATAAAAAAAATTTCCAGATTTTTTTTAAAAAAAATCCGTAAAAAAAAACTATTTCATTTTTTTATTTTCAAAAATTAACTTTCAAATTTTTTAAATTATTTTTTATTTTAAATGAATTTATATTATTTTTTGGATTTTTTTAAAAATCTTAATAATAAAATCTGATGTGGCTAATTAAAAAAATAAAAAGAAAAAGCCAAGTCAGCGCCACATAAGCGAATTTGGTGAGTTGGACAGAGGAGGGACGTTTTCCGAAAAAATTAAATTTACGAGGATGCAAATCAAACCAAAAATTTTATATAGACGAAAACCGAAAATGACATATATTGCAGGGGTGAAAAGCATAGTTAACCATAACTTTTATATATTAAATATTTGAGATATGTATTCATTTGTTTTGGTTTTCTTCTTCTTCTTCTTATGTATGTAGTTTTGGATCAATTTGACAGTAATGGAAATATTGCAATATTTTTATTTTTATTGGAATAAAATTGATATTATTTGATCTCTACCATCCTATTAAGATAAAAATCCTCAGAAAGCCACCATTAAACACTTAAGCATCCATAAATGAAAAATAAATACTCATTTGCTATAATGTGAGTCGTGAGAAAAGGAACAATAGCACACAACCAAGTAATTTCGTACTCCAACTTTTTCTCTGCCCATCACGTCTTCGTTCAAAAAGTGATTTGATCATTTGTCGAGCTTCAAAAAATTTGTTATGTCTGTAGTTAGGGGTGAGTGTAAGCTAGCCCAACATGAATATATCATCTAACCTATAAAATTTAACTTATTTATTTAGTATATGTTTAAACTTTTAAATTCATTTAAATAGTCGGACATAGCCAACAAATACTTCCTCTAAGTTTAATTATAGACAAAAGCAGATAAAAAAGATGGATGTATTTCGTTCAAATTTTATATCAAATACGTCAAAGTTTTTGAACTTTTTTTTTTGGGTACATTCTTAAAAAAAAATTGACCTATTTTTACTTATAATTAAAGTGAGAGATAACATATTAAAAAAAGTGTTATATATCACCAATTGCTAATGTGGTAGATGGATTTAATTGCAGGCCTGAAATCAGCATGTAAACTCAATGGATAGAGTTCCAACAATAAACCATTTATTGTATTCGATTTTAAATTACTCACTACTAATTATTTTGCCGCCTATATGTTGACAATTCTAGTTCTAGATTAAAGTTAAAACCAAACATATTGGTTGTTATTCTTGATTAGAGGAGATCAAAATTATCATTATGCATGGTAAGTATCAAATCAACAAAATATAAATAGCAGACAAAAACTAGTATAGAAGAGGGAGTGAGGGACGAACAAAGTAAATTAGCCACAAACTTAAAAGATTAATTCTTATTTATTCTTTAGCACCTGACAATATATTCTACATAACATATTATTACACCATATTATTGAAGCCATGGTGAGGTATCATCGATCCATCAAACAAATGAGGCTGCAATTGCAACATAGGGTTTTGAAAAAATTGTGGTGGAAAATTTGAGCTTGTTGAGGATTTGGCTGACGATGAAAATAAATGTTCGAGGATGAAGCATTGCCAACAAAAAAATGGAAGAGTTTGAGTAGCAGCATGCTGAATTACAAGTTTCTTAAGCTCCTCCAAAGCCTTCTTGAATAATTCAAGTTGATCCCTATTCATACCGTCAACCGGACAAGCCCACCAAAACTTAGCCTCGGTTTCATTGTGCAAAATTCCTCAGCTCATCACCAATTTTCTTCTCGGCATCCAGCGTGTTGTTGATTTGAGTTAGCTGAGCATTGAGTTCACGCACGTTGGCATTGCGATGAGCCTCAATGAATTGCATGGTGTCGTTGTTTTGGGGTGGGACAAGAGAAAGATAGCGGTCTATGACCGTATCAAGATTGGGATGACCAAAGGAAAATACATTTCCACTAGGTGAGAATACAACGAGAGCAGCATCTGCACCACAAAGGGTACAAAGCTCGCTGGCTTTCTTGAAGATCCCGCTACGACGCTTTGAGAAAGTCACTTGCAAGTTGCTCATCTTTTTCATCTCGATCTTTTGGCGACCTCGGGCTTTCTTTGCGCTCGACATGGCTAAATCACAAACAAAGAGAACAAAGAAAAGCAAAGGGTGTGTGTGTTTGTGATTTTCGAGTAAGAAATGGTACATTGGAGTTGGGTGTGAAGGGGTCATTTTATAGCCAATTTTTGTGTCTACATATTTTCACTCTCTTTGTGATTTGGCTTAGAAAACCAACCGGTGGCTATCTTTTTCAAACGTTGCAATTGATAACTTACTGGATTGAAAAATTCTCATCAAATCTGATTTTGCATGCTTATATGGCAAGAAATTCAATGTAAAAAAAAAATGGCGCTCTTTTGCCAATTTGTATAACTTACCTTATTCGGCACACCGTTGGATAAGCTGTAGCGAGATATTTTCAAGAATTTGCAATAACTAATTTTGATGCTGTTTTGAAGGATACTCCTGGCTCCTGATACAGTACGTTCGATGTTGTTGAATTCTTTGCCCATTGGTTAGTCTTTATTCATTTTAATTGAATTCTTTGTTGAAAATTATCTTTTTATAATTGTGAATCTGGTTAAGATGAAAAAGTTTCCAAGTCTTCCATGTGACAAAAAATGACTGTCCAAAACCTGCATCAAATTTTTTTTTTTTTTTGAAGGAACCTGCATCAAATTATTGTACACTAATGTTATCTGATGAAATGTATTTTGTATTCCTGTTTGCTAACTGCTTTGCATTCTTATGTGCACTGATAACAAGTATAATAAGTATTTTTTTCAACCATATAAGAGGACAAGGCAATTGATTAGCTTCTTTACAACTCATTCACTCATTGCTGATCATATTTCTAATTATATAATCATTTGAAAAAAATTATATATAATCATTTGAAAAAATTAATTTTGGACAAATTACACTCACCTTCTTTGACCTCTTCGTAAATAGCACTAACACCCCCTCTAATTTTATTTAAACATTAACACCCCTTCTCATTTAACACTATCACTATTGGGGTGGTTAACTCGCTGCTGATTAAAACAACACAAGAATATTAGAGATTAATAGCGTTTCCCTCAGTCACCCACTCTATGTTGATCAAATCGTACTACTTAACCAAGACTTTTTGTATATATCCTTAATTAAACAAATGATTAAACGTTTCAATTGATATCAATTCACATTGATTTCACACCTTCATTCAATTCACATCACCATCATCTTCTAAATTAACAAATTTCTCTTGATTTTACATCTTGCAAGATTGATTTCAACAATATATGTAGTTAATGAGTTCAAACTAAACAGGCTTGTGAATTGAGGATTGCCCTTATTTATAAGCACATGTTCAAACCTTTTTTTGTCCGATGTAGGACTCTTTGAAATAAAGTCTAGATTGTTCCACATGAAGTTTGAAGTTCTGGTCAATTGGTGACAAATTCTGATACTATGTATATAGGTATAAAAATAAATAAAACAAATTTTCTTTTTGGTATGAAAAATAATCTCAATGTCGAGTAGTGATAGTTATGGAATGATAACTACCTTTAAAAAAGTGTATTATCCTATTACTTCAAGAGTGGATGAATTGATTTGTGTTGATTCCTTGCACTTAACAACTATTTCACCATTCCAATTTTTTCAAGTTTCTCATACAACAACTTTTGATTTGTTATGACCGTACAAAAAAAGAAAACATACGTTATGAGAACGTGTACCTGCCGTAGGAGATAATCATGTCATCTACATCTCAATCAAGTGTGACTCGAAATTTTTATATATTAAAATATTTGAGATATGTATCCATTTGTTTTTTTCCTTCTTATGCATGTAGTTTTTTTATCAATTTGACATAATGGAAATAATGCAATATTTTTATTTTTAATGAAATAAAATTGATATTATTATTATTGTTGCGCCCAAGCTTACAAGAAGGCAATACCATCCTATTAAGATAAAAATCCTCAGAAAGCCACCATTAAATTAAATATAAATGAAAAATAAATACACTCATTTACTACAACATGAGTCATGAGAAAATGAACAAAAGCACACAACCAAGTTTTTACTATTTTTTTCTTTGCCCATCATGTCTTCGTTCAAAAAGTGATTTGATCCTTTTGTCCAGCTACAAAAAATGCGTTATGTGTGTATTTAGAGGTGAGTGTAAGGTATCCCAACATGAACATATTATCTAACCTATAAAATTTAACTTATTTATTTAGTATATGTTTAAACTTCTAAAATATTCTATTCATTTAAATAGTCGGACATAGCCAAATAAAGACCTCCTCTAGGCTTAATTATAGACAAAAGTAGGTAAAAAAGATGGATGTATTTCATTCAAATTTTAGATCAAATACGTCAAATTTTTTGAACTATTTTTGCTTGTAATTAAGACAGAAAGATAACATATTATAAGTGTTCTAAATCACCAACTATTAATGTGATAGATAGATTTTATTGGAGGCCTGAATTCAGCATGTAAATTCAATGGACAGAGTTTCAACTGTAAACCATTCATTGTGTTCGATTTTAAATTTCTGACTACTAATTATTTTTCCGCCTATATGCTGATAATTCTAGATTAAAGAAAAAACCAAACATATTGGTTGTTATTCTTGATTAAAGGAGAACAAAATTATCATTATGCATGGTAAGTATCAAATAGACAAAATAAAAATAGTAGACAAAAACAAGTATAGAAGAGGGAAAGTAAATTAGCCAAAAACTTAAAAGATTATTTCTTATTTATTCTTTAGAATCTGACAATATATTCTACGGAACATATTATCACACCATATTATTGAAGCCATGGTGAGGTATCATCGATCCATCAAAATGAGGCTGCAATGGCAACATAGGATTTTGAAAAATTTGTGGTGGAAACATTTGAGCTTGTTGAGCATTTGGCTGATGATGGAGATAAATGTTCGAGGATGAAGCGTTGCCAACAAAAAATGGAAGAGTTTGAGTAGCAGCATGCTGAATTGCAAGTTTCTTAAGCTCCTCCAAAGCCTTCTTAAATAATGCAAGTTGTTCCCTATTCATCCCATCAACCGGACAAGCCCACCAAAACATAGCCTCGGTTTCCTTGTGCAAATTGCTCAGCTCATCACCAATCTTCTTCTCGGCATCCAGTGTGTTGTTAATTTGAGTCAGTTGAGCATTGAGTTCACGCACGTTGGCATTGCGATGAGCCTCAATGAATTGCATGGTGTCATTGTTTTGGGGTGGGACGAGAGAAAGATAGCGGTCTATGACCGTATCAAGATTGGGATGACCAAAGGAAAATACCTTTCCACTAGGTGAGAATACAACGAGAGCAGCATCTGCACCACAAAGGGTGCAAAGCTCACTGGCTTTCTTGAAGAGCCCGCTGCGACGCTTTGAGAAAGTCACTTGCAGGTTGCACTCGTTGCTCATCTTTTTCATCTCAATCTTTTGGCGACCTCGGCCTTTCTTTGCGCTCGACATGGCTGAAGCACAAACAAAGAGAACAAAGAAAAGCAAAGGTTGTGTGTGTGTGTTTGTGATTTTAGAGTAAGAAATAGCACATTGAAGTTGGGTGTGAATGGGTCATTTTATAGCCAATTTTCGTGTCTACATATTTTCACTCTCTTTGTGATTTGGCTTAGAAAACCAACCGGCGGCTATCTTTTTCAAACGTTGCAATTGATAACTTACCCGCGATTGAGTGATCCTCATCAAATCTGATTTTGCATGCTTATATGGCAAGAAATTCAATGTAAAAAAAAATGGCGCTCTTTTGCCAATTTGTATATCTTACCTTATTCGGCACACCGTTGGATGAGCTGTAGCGGGATATTTTCAAGAATTTGCAATAACTAATTTTGATGCTGTTTCGAAGGATACTCTTGCTGTATAAGAAATTCTCATTTAGCCTTTTTCCCTTGCTTGCAGGATTTATAAAGTATAATTTGTTAAACAGAATTTTTTTCTCATTTAGCCTTTTTCCCTTGCTTAGGACTTTTTCCATTTTTTCAAAATTTATTCAATATTCTGTAATTCTGAATTTTAGATATTACATGTTATTTTTGAAATGGTGATGCACTTTATTTGCAGGTGATGCAGATTGGATGTTGAAACTCACCAATATGAGTGCACCTTTCTCATGTTGCTGGATATAAAATGCAACAACACTTGCTTTCTCAATGATTCAAAGATTAGCCAGCTAATTTTTGCTAAATATAATCGATTGTCGTGGTGATTGGAAATTTCAAATTTGTATATTTGGCTTCTTAAGTTTTGTAGTACGAACACTTCTGAAATTATTCCACAAATATGTCTAATACTAGTGCTGATGTATATGCAATATATGTCACGAATAATATTTTCATAGTAAAAAATGTAGGAGAGAAGATCATATTATCATTATCACTTATTATTCCAACCAAACATTGATAACATTTATCATAACATCGCAACCTCTTAAACATTTTCATACTTGTAAGAAATAGAACACAGTAAGTAATACACAAAGTTGATACCTCCAAACACTACTAACATCCAATACACATTATCTACCTTCCCATGATTTATTTCATCAGGTAACCAATTAGTACTCCTACGAACATGGTCGATCAAAGCAGCGCTCAAGTAAAAAGCAATCCCTATAATCATTGAAATCATTGCAGTTGATGTGCTCCTAAGTGATTGTGGAAATTGTTGATAATAGAATGTAACTTGTCCTGGAAAATGAAATGCTTCTCCAATACCAACCAACACTAACTGTGGAAACAACCATAACACAGACATTGAAACATGTCCATGTGCTAATTTGAGTCTCTTTGATTCAACAAGAGCAGAAACAACCATGCTAAGAACAGTCAACACATGTCCTACTCCTATCCGTTGAAGCGGCATAGGCATTTTTCCGGTTATCTTATGCCAACCTGGCAATAACACCCTGTCAAGAAAGGTGAGGAAAATGGATGTTGATATTATGACTATAACAGAAATAGAACCAGCTGGGATTTTGAAATGGGGTCCTAAAGAACGATCCATGACTAAAGCTTGAAGTACTGTCATACTACTTTGGATTGCTATTGGAGTTGCTAGGAATATACTTGAACTCCATAGTGGTAGGATTCCAAATATTTTTTTAAAATCTTCCACTTGTTGAACTGTGCATAGCTTCCATGATGATTTCTTAACTGAGCCATCTGATTTTAGGTCTGCATCAGTTATCAGAGCTGCACGGTTGAAGAACCTGCATTTGCATATAGATTAGCATAATGTTTATGCAGACCGAGAAAGATTCGTCTATGCAGAAAACTATCTTTACTTTGACTTATCATTTACTCAGTTACCTGACATCTTCGACCAACAACTTAGATTATTTTAACGCATAAACAACCTATTTAGAATATTTTAACGAATAAACAACCAAAATTTGGCAGCCCGATGCACTAAAGCTCCCGCATACACAGAGTCCGAGAAGGGGTCCTACCATTTCGGCTAAAATAAGTAAATAAAATAAAAAACTAATGCACCTTTACATGATTTGGGTCCACTAGCCTTTCTTAACAATGGACAATCGTGGCCATTACTAATAGTTGCTCACTCCACTATTCTATCTTAACTGCTACAACTATGAGCACTATTAAATATTGCCCACTACCACCACTATATAACACGTGATACTGATCATACGCTCTTGTGCTAATTTTAGCCGTAATTTAAAAAGCAATCATCACTGTAATGGTTTCTACACCACCACCAAGACTATAGCAAAATGTGTCCACTGTTAAATAACAGCTCACTCACCCCATGCAATGTTGGTATGCTAACAAACATTGCAGCAGTACACTATCTGTGACTAAAATCTACGACATTGATGCTTCCTGTTTCCTATTGAAACATAAATGAAAAGAAAATCATCACCACAATGGACTCCAACACTAAGAGTGATTTAGTCACTTATTTAACCATCTATTTGAACTTTATGGTTTGAGAATTTAGACGTAATCGATCATGATTTTCAAGTGTTCAAATTTACGTATAAATAGAATACTTGAAAGCTTTAGAGATTAATCATGATGCATTGTTATCGTAATCTTTTACTCCTTAGTTTGATATGTTACGCATTTGGTATTTTATTGAACTTATCCTTCATTGTTATTCTCTCTACTGTTAACAAATCCAAATTATGCTTAGTACCTTAATCTTTTTCCTGGTGTTGGCGGAGTTAGCACTTCAATCATAGAATCATCACAACCAGAAGAACAGACATAGTAATCCTCAACTCTAGATGAGAGCTTACACTTCCACTTACGAACAGATGCAACAAAAACACGTCCCAAATCCAAAACTGCACTTCCTTGTAGCTTTTCAGCTCGATAAAATCGATAACCCGACAAAAAAACAACCGCACCAACAAAAGTAGCCACAGCACAAATACCAAATCCTAAAGACCAACCAAAATTATCCTCAATGTAAATAACGCCAGTTAATGCAACTCCAGAAGCAACATAGAATGTGAAAAAGAACCAGTTGAAAAATGTTCCTTGATGTTCAAGTTTGTCAAACTGATTTGCACCTAGTGATGCTGCTGTGAAACGTGAACCACCAAAACCAATTGATATTAACACTATGCTTATGTATAAAACTGTGTATTGAATTCCTGTTGGTGGTTTGCATGTTGTAGATTTGTTGCTACATGGGTGAGGCTTTAAGGAATTGATTGTTGCTGTTAAGGTTAAAAGAATTGTGCCCTGCAAATTCAAATGTGAAAATTTAAATGAGTTGTTGTTCAGTAAAAAAAAAACACGTATGTTTGGTTACACTTTTTGAGTCGACAAAATTAATTATTTTATCAAACTATCTTTTGTTGTCTTTTCTAGTATAATAAATGTAAGGTAGAAGCAATATTTTGGGAGTAACGTATTTAGAGAGTTTAATTGAAAAGAAATAACTAATATTGCAATAGAAATTGAAATTGTCATTCATTTCGAAATAATTTTGTTACTAAAATGACACTAATTTTAAAACAGAGGAAATATTAAAATAAAAATGATTGAAAGGTTTTTAGTTAAATGTATGATTTTTAAGATGGATATTTTCGCATTGAGTTTATTAATATTTGTCTATAAGGCACTAGTTAGTGTTTTTTTGTGTGTTAACACTCGGATTTTTAGAATAGAGAGGTCTAGTAATTCGAAGTTTGATCATAAGGTAATTAAAACTTGACCAATAATTATTCCACTCTAAATTAAGGTTGAATTCTTCAAAGTTAATGTTGACGGTAGTTCTCTTTCTAATCCTGGAAGATCGTGTTTTGGAGGTCTTATTAGAAACAACAATGGTGATTGGTTGTTGGGTTTTTCTAGATTTTGTGGTATTACTTCTTGCTTGGTGGCCGAATTGTATGCCATTTTTCATGGCCTTCGTATTGCGTATGATGCGGGCCATAGGAACATTATTCTTGAATCAGATTCTAGGATGGCTCTTGATTTAATCATGTCGGATGTCCAAGCTCATCATCCTCATGCTCCTCTGATTAGTCAGATTGTCCAACTGCAGCATCGAGATTGGATTGTTAATTTTCATCACACCCTTCGTCAAGGCAACGAGTGTGCGGATTGGCTTGTTAAGCATGATGCTTCTTCTTCATATGCTCTAAAGTCTTGGATTGTTTGCTCTCCTCAACTGCATCATTCCCTTCTGGATGATGCTCTTGGAGTTGCTCGCTTGAGATCATAGTTTGGTTTTGTTTTTGTCTTTTCTTCTTTATAAAAAAAAAGAAAGAAAGTTGAATTCTTCGAATGATTCGTCATTTGATGGAGTTGTACTAATTAGCATTTTGTTTTTGATAATGTGTCATTATTGACAGAGAGAAAGAAGATACAAAATCATGTTTAATAATTGATGTTTGTGGATTTAGTACTACAATTATTTGATCATGATTGAACTTTATACAAAATCATGGTTAATAATTGATAATTGTGATTTAGTACTACAATTATTTGATCGTGATTGAACCTTAGTTAAAAAAATTCAAAGATATTCAAGTAGTTGGTGTTACACTTTTGTTCTTTTCCTTCTTCTTTTTTTCTTTCTTTTTTGGTACATTTGTTCTTTTCCTTCTTCCAAAGTTGAAGAGTGCTAAAAGCATAAACATATTTTTAATACATTTTCACATTTATTGAAACTTAAATGAGTTGAGTCCTAAAAGCATAAACATATTTTTAATACTCGTTTATTGAAACTTAAATGAGTTTCGTGAAAATAAGTGTAAGTCTTATATAATTTCAAATCAATATAAAAGTGTGTGTGATCAGGAAGAATATACTCTTAAATTTTTATTTTTATTTTATAATGGATATATTGTTAGTACGTATTTGTTTTCAAAATACTTGATAAATTTGATTACTCATTTATTCAGCAAAGGCTTCCCAAAAAAAACCCAAAGCAAACACTTCATCTGAAAATCTAACAAATAAATAGACTAGGCAGAAAACAAAAGAAAATGCTTGCATAATTATTTTTGGTGAATGGAAAATGCTTGCATATGTATGGATATAGAGATATAGTTTGATGTAGTTTACCAGCAAAGCAACACAAGAAGTTGTAAAGGCAACAGAGAAAGAGCCAAAGAAAGAATCAGCAAGGATTGCAGCTATGATTGGTAATAGATTGGAGCTTCCAACAACAACGTTTACAATTTGAGCAGCAGTGATACTCTTTATATTGAATTCACTTATAAGATATACAATCAAATTCCCCCCAATTCCTGCACTTGCCAGTGACAACCCCGCTACCATACCTATAATTTAATCAACAACATAAAAAAATATGATCATAAATAAATGGAAAATTGTTTGTTTCTTGAGTACATCCCAGATGGTAAAAGATTGCAAGAACATTTGATAAGTTACGACGTGCATTTAGAGTATATGAGTTTCGAGGATACCCTCTTTGAAACAAACAAAAAAGACTAATATTTCATAAGGATATGAGTATGAATCCTAACTGAAACAATCATTGTTAATCATAGTTTATTTATCTTTCGATCAAATTTCAGATTATTATGATCTCCTTCTCGTAAATATCATATCAAAGTTAAAACGGAAAAACAAACTTTTGAAGTGTAAAAGATTAAAGGAAGAAGAGATACCAATGAAGAAAGGGAAACTTATCCAACCGCCACGTTTGCTCCCATTACTCAAGCACTCATGTGCTTCTTTTGAGGATGCTTCTAGCTTACCATCCATTGTTGCAATTCACCTCACTTCTTGTCTTGTGCTGTTTTACAATCCAGTTGGTGTTCATTTTATAGAGAAAAAAAAGTTTATTTCTACTTTCTAGTTAACTACTATGTTTTTTTCCCTCGAGCCATTGTCCAAAAAAAACGTGGAGAATCAATAAACTTTTGTTGTTGGAAAGAATATATAATTTGTCGATTCAATACTACAGACGTGACCAAAGCGCGGTTGGTTGGTTGGATGAGGTTGTTTGGGAACAACTAGTCTTTTTTTTTGGGTCAAGAACAACTAGTCTTTTTAATTTGAAAATTGATATTAAAAATGCAATAGTTATAATTCCCTCAACAAAAAAAAAAATACACTCTATAACACATTTTTCAACAGACTTGTTTTTATTGATTAAAATTTACGTATTTCATTATATTATTATATTATGTAGTTCTCACATAATTTTGGTGAGACTCATAAATTTTAATCGATAAGAGAGAATATATGTTAAAGAATGTATTATTGGTCTTACTTTTTTGTAATAATAATCTTACCTGATTAAAAAAAATTGTAATAGAATAGTCTCAAATATTAAATTATAACTTTTGGGCTTAAGCAAACTATGTTACTAATTAATTGATTTTCATGAGATTTGTGTATTTAGTCATTATATCATCTTAAAAGAGCACATGAATGTTAATTGTAGGATAATTTACATTTGGATAAATAGTCATTTTTGTTCTTAAATTTATAACGAGTAGTCACAATAGTTTCTCAATATAGTAAAATTATAAAATAGTCTCTGATTGTGCACTCTTTTATTTAAAACTGTATTTATCAAAGACTATTTTAACTAACAAAATGCATAATCAAAGACTACTTTATAATAAATAAGTGGCTATTTAAACATTCATTGACAAAAATGACTATTTACTCATTTACATTTATTTATTATAAATAAATTATAATATGGATAGTGGTAATGTCTCGTAACTACCACTCATAGTAGTTGCAAGAACATTTGGTGTGTGGTGTGAGTCTCCGTGGGCTCGAACCCGCGATGTGATTCTCATCATTAGGCTATTTGCCAAAAAAA
>Ga0315913_1002023_pt1 | contig 23270 bp, 5 predicted proteins | sample MpolsnodulesMG_FD_207736 | JGI IMG/M metagenome (GOLD analysis project Ga0315913, IMG submission 207736) | Medicago polymorpha root nodule microbial communities from Los Angeles, California, United States - small nodules | ecosystem: Host-associated > Plants > Roots > Nodule | place: USA...
TATATATATATATATATATATATATATATGTCAGGTTTTTTTTGCCTTTATCATTTAAAAAGTGTAAGAAACTCGATGAATATATTTATATTTCTTTTTTCATTATCCCAATTATATCCTTAGACAATTTTTTCTATAATAAAGATTGTTGTTAGTGTCATTGAAAAAAAAGAATTTAGATTTATTTTTTTGTTATATTGTTGGTGTTATTGAAATAGATAATCATGGTTAGTATGGTTTGTTATAACCTTTTTTTTATTAAAGAAAACAATTGTCACTATTGAATTCCAAGAAGAAAAAAAAAAGTATGGTTTGTTATAACTTGAAAGCAACAAATATTTATATTTTTAGTGTTAATCAAAATCAAAATTTCATAAAAAAAACACCGTTCATAATTTTCAAACGTTAGTGCAATAAAAATAGCGGAAAGACGGACACGTGAGTCACGTGTCCGTCTTTTCACTAGTACATAATAATAAATTTTCAATTAGACTGTGCTAAATATAATAAAAGGTTAATAATGATTTACCCTCTCTAATATAGGTTATTTTCAGTTTATCCCCTTGTAATATATTTTTTTAAGATTTCATTCTTCTAATTTGAAGTTTTTTGGTTTTGGACCTTTATCAATTTTGACTTTACAAAATCGATGATACGGAATAGGGGTAAACCGAAATTTGCTCAAATTACAGCGGGTAAATTAAATTTTACTCAAATTACAGGGGGCAAAAGTACCATAAATTTTGTAATTCGATGTGATGAAAGTCCAAAGCCAAAAAATCTTCAAATTATAAGGACGAAATCTAAAAAAAAAAAGGCTTAAATGCAATTTTGATCCCCCTATTTTCAAAATTGTTAACTTTTCATACCTCTGTTTCTAAAACCGATTTTTTGATTTCCCTATTGAAAAAGTCAACAAAATATTTTGGTCCCCCTCCCCTCTTAGTGGTGTGGCGTGTTCATTAATGACATAGAACTTACGTGATATTACTTACATGACTTATCATTTAACACCTCATTTCAACATCATTTCCCTCTTTCTAGTAGTGTTAATATTTTTAAAAAGGTTATAGGTTGGGATGGTGCGGTATTGCCACACCATGTCTCAATGTAGATCTGTCCATGTGAAGGATGACGATTACCTTTATTTTACATAGAAAAGTGATAGTAAATTTGCTCCTCTCCCAAAAAAATAGGAAGTTTGTAATTATGTTATATTTTAAATTTTAAACTTGCAACATTAGCTACAATTCTAGATGATTATAATTAACTCAAAGTATCGTTAGCGGCTTCTTTCTGCTCTTTTTATTGCACTAACATATGTAAATTATAAATCGTTTTTTTTATGAAATTTTGATTAAAAACATACATATAGATGTTTGTAACTTTCAGATTATAACAAACCCAATAAACTATGTTTATTTAATTCAATGATATCAACAATATAGTAAATATAATATAAATTCTTGTATTTTTTAATAACAACACCTATCAACATTATTATATGAAAATGTGTTTAAGGTTATATCGAGATAAAGAAAAAGTTAGTACAAAATTATGTTATATATTTTAGATTTTAAACTTACAACCTTAGCTACAATGCTAGAGGATTATAATTCATTCTATGTTTCGCTAGCGGATTATTTATGTTCTTTTTACTGTACTAACGTTTGTAAATTATAAACTGTGTTTATTTTATTTATGAAATTTTGATTAAAAACATACATATAGATGTTTGTGACTTTCAAAATGTAACAAACCCAACAAACTATGTTTTTCTAATTCAATATATCAACAATATAGTAAATATAATATAAATTATTGTCTTCGTTAATGACAAGAACTATCAACATTATTATATGAAAATGTGTTTAATGGGACTACCAAAATTTCCTACTCCTTTTTCTTTTGAACAAAACAAAACAAAATTCAATTCATTATAAATCATGGACCAAATACATGACGGTACATCAATATAGAGGTGGAAACTAACATTACATAGGCTGCCTTTGCTAGTTCATGATCGAATTCATTAGCTAGCCTCCGACTAAACTCAACATGAGAGTTTTGAAAATTGTTTTGAATGAATTATTTACAGGAAAATATAATACAACCGAACTCAGAGACATCATCAATACGTGTCCTAAAACAATCAACAACATTCTTAGAATCTAACACAAAATCTACGTTATCAAACTGGAGGTTTGCCACCAAATCAAGATGTATATAAACCCATCGCATCATCCACATCAACGTCACAAAATGAAGAGAACCATGCAGTTTTTGAAATCATAAAGTTGCCATCTTCATCTCTAAGACACTTTCCAAGACTTACCTTGTTAAGCAACAGGGCCGGCGCATAGCCCGTCGAGGTTGAGTTAGACCACTGGGCCTCGCAATTTTTGGGGTCCATAATATTTTTTTTATACATATAACACATAAAAATTACATTATATATGATCAATTTTAAATCATTTCAAATCATTTGCAGTAGTCCAGTGGTAAGGTGAAGAGCGTGTGTGCCCATGGTTGAGGGTTCAAACCCTCGTCGGTCCATTTTTATAATGATTTTAGTCAAAAAAAATTGGGCCTTCGATTTGTCTAAGAAGGCCCTGTTAAGCAATGAGACGAACTAGACATTTATATTGCATTTATAACTTCTAGGGGCCGATTTTGCCCATCGATGCGACGATGTAAGAAATGGCCCATGTGGATTAGAATTAGAGGGAGTTGCACTACTCGAGCAAATGACTTGAGCACGTCTCCATTCCTCCATCAATTGTTTCACATGCTCTATAACCTGCTCATTAGTATCGTTAGTTTATTACCAATGTTTCAGGTTTCCGTGTTTTCAAAGGCGCCATAGTATTGCTACAAAATGATCACTCTGCATTGGAGTAAGTTGTTGCAACAAAGTAAAAATAATAGAATTTATATGGCTTAATACGGCCCCCGGTCCCTTAACTTATTTTGTTTTCTCAGGTTGGTCCCTTAACTAAGAAACGTCTCAAATTGGTCCCTTATGTATTCTTCTGTTACTTATTGCGGTCCTCTCTGTTAGTATTTTAATATCTAATATTTTTTATTTGATTTCAACCGTTTGATTGCAAGTCCATCATATACAACACTGAACCACCAACATCTAATCTTTTTTGTTCTTCTTCATCTTCTTCTCTCATCTTCTTCATCCTCATCAACATTCAGAAAAAAATAAAATAAAAAACCAGAAAAAACCCTTAAATAATTAACTTTAAACCCAAAAGAAGAAAATCAATTTATCACCCACCTCCACCCCTTCATCTCTCTCACATGCAGCAACACCATTTTTTTTTTTAACAATTTCCATATTCTCCAACAACAATATTCTTCATCTTCAAATAATCTTCTCCAAATGCAAAAACAAAATCACCAAAGTTTCAATCTCTATTATTATCCTTGTGTGGTTTCCTCTTCTTGTTCCTTTCATAAATAACTTTCAAAATTTTCACTTCTCTGTAAAATCATTCATTGTATACCCATAAACATAAAAATGAAGGAAATAAAAACCTTGTGTGGTTTTTCGAATTCTGAGAAAAGAACAGTCTTCTTCATTTTTGAATTTGTATACTGCAGAAAAATGAAATTGTGAGAAATAGGAATTTCGAATTCTGAAAAATTGTGAGAATTGAGAATTTTGAATTCTGAAAAATGAAATTGTTGTTGGAATTTTGAGAATTTAAATTGAGGGTTTCATTGAAGTAGAGACGGGATTTGAGGTTGTGGTAATAGGGAGTGGTGGTGTTGGTGTTGATGATGGAGGTGTCATTGAAGAAGGAATTGAGAATGGGTATTGAATAATATGAGTTATAGATTTGAGTTCAAAATGAGATCAATTTTTTTGGGAAGAGAATAGAGGGATTAGGCTCTGGGTTTTGGTGTTAAGAAAGTGAAGGACATGATGGTATGGTGATTCAGGAAGAAGCATTTTTCTAGAAAAAAAAGGAGAAGAAAAGATGATCGCTGACATTTGTTGTTTTTAATCTTTCCTTTCTTAAATTTGAGAAAATTGTGAGAATTGAGAATCTTGAATTTTGAAAAATGATATTTTGTTTTATTTCAAATTAGAGAAGATGAAGACTTTTTTATGTTTTATATGGTTGTTGTTGATGAATTTCTTTGCTGGGTTTATTTGAAGATAAATATGATGAAGGATTTAATTTTATTGTTTTGAAGATGATAAGCAATTTTTACATTTTTTTTTATTTCTGGGTTTTAATGGTTGAAGATTGATGAAGGTATATGTAGATGTTGTTGAAGATGATGAAGAAATGAAAGGAAGAAGATGAAGAAATGAGAAAAAATTGGTTGTTGGCGGTTCACTATACGATACAATAGACATGTATGATCTAACTGTTCTCATTTATAGACAAAATATCAAAGGGTTAAAATTAAAAATCTATTAAGATCTATGGTGGACCACCTATAATGTTGGTTCACCTTAGATATTCAGGGTTAAAAACTAATGGAGAGAACCAAAATAGTAAACGGCAGAAGAGTTATGAGACCAAATTGAGACACTTAATAGTCCAGGGACCAAACTGAGAAAATAAAATAAGTTAAGGGACCGGAAGATGTATTAAGTCAATCTATATTATAATCCAGATGAAGTGCACTGTCAATCTTATCCCATAAATTCACTGTGAGCCAAACTTGCATGACACTCGAACATTCCAATAAAACATGAATGTTGTCCTCATACTTATTTCGACAAATCCACTATTACGCCATGCTCGAGTGGGAAAACAGCCCCAACACACACACCACAAGAGATTTTTTTTATCATGAGGGGAGCTTTCATGTTCCAAATTAAATCCCAACTACCTGATTTATGCAAATGGGTATTGTCAACAATTTCATTCATACATATTCTGTGAGCACTACAAACAGAATACCTACCATTTTTTCGCAAACTTCCAAACCAATATATCCACTGTAACTAAAGGATGAAGGGAGTATTCACAATCAAATGGGCAGTATGATGATCAAATAAGAATTAAAGGAGCATTCCATACCTTGTGTGCTTGGTCCATAATACATATTTTCTTTATATATATATATCTTGGGTCTCAACCTTGCCCTTTTATAATTGATATTTATTGTGATCATTATAATTTGATGCATTCACGCATTTAGAATATTAATGGTTGTTGGATCAAAATTGGACGATCAAAACTGGTCTCAACCTTTCATTTTTTAAAATAGAAAAATACGGAGCTTGAAATATGAACTATCTAATTTGATCTATCAATCATATGACTTCGTGAATACACAAATTTTATAACTTTAGACAAATATGATCCTACTGTTTAGTGAAAGCGACTTTGACAATTCACATTTTAACCTAAAAGAAAGTAACATTTAACCAATAATTATTTTAATCATTGTTCGAATTTGAATTCTCCAAATGATTAATCTTTAACTAAAACTCATTAATCAATTGAGTTTTTTCTTTTTCATTAAATAATTCCTCTTTATTTTATCTAATGTCAAAGTGTGAGCATGACCACATCGTATATGATTAAATAATCAGGGCAAGTAGAGCAACTCTTTCTGGACGTATTCTCTATAATAGTTAACAATTGGCCACCCTTATTTGGATGATAATGAAGTCGTGGCTATCTTATTAGGAACATTAGTTTGCATCTTTGTATTTATCTTGCAATATATATTTCACTAAATTTATCTTGCATCATCAAACTCCAACTTTAATTGTTGAATATTTTCTCTCAATTCACTACTAGAAAAATCAATTTTAGAGAGGGTAGAAATCCGTCACTAAACTACCATAATTTCCTCACAAACGAATTTAGTGACAACCGGTAATCCCTTACGAATATTGGCCTTGCTAAATATTTGTGAGGGAAACGAATTAATTATATTTTCTCTTAAGTTTAATATTTGTGACAACCGGTAATCCCTCACAAACGAATTTGCATCATTATTTTAATGTTCAATTTCAAACCAGATTTCATTAATTAATTATATTAATATTGTAAATGCATTTACTATATTAAACTTGATGGAAATTATAAATATACAATAAAAAACACTTGATAAATTGTCTTTATACCCATCATATACATTCATCACCATAAAACATAAAAGTCAATAAGTTTACAACCATTGTTCAACTCTCAAAATGCATAAAGAGTCATAAGGAAACTCTCAAAATAAGTTTCATAAGAAACGCTTAAACATTTTTAATGGTACTAGAAGTAGCACATTAACTAAGTTTGCAACCAAGCTATCAAAATAACCATATATTATACATATCATGTAGATGGAGGTGGATGTAGATGACCTTGAGAAACCATTTCCATCAATTTAATCATTTGCTCCCTAAGAAAACGTGAATCTTCATGCGATGCACGAATCAACTCCTCATGAGCCTTCAATTTCTCTTTAAGTGATGCGTTTTCAGCCCTCATTTGTTTCAAATTCAGATTGTAAGATGCCGTCAGATTGGAAGATCTAGACGGCTAATATTTCTATGATTTCGGGCCCAAACCATATATACGACCCTTCTTATTTACTCCTCCAACAACATCTAAGAAGATAATGTTGTCACTTTCATGTCTAGAAACATCATCCCCTAGTGCCTCTTCATGTGAATCCCTCTCAATAATCCGTTTTTCAAACTCATCCTGCAAAATAATAATATTTTACTAACAAGTAATAATGTCATACTTCATTCAGTCAACAGAAACAAACTAACATTCTGAGATATCTTCCTGTCAAGGCAATTCATTCTTTTTCTCAATCTGCTTCTAAAATATGGACATAGTTTCTTATGGAGTTCTTTATGTAAAAATAAATAATCAAGTGGAGTTAGGATTGGTAAAGAAGAAAAAAAGAGAATTGAAATGGTAGTGCTCAGTCTAAGTCATAGGTACATTTATATTCTGTCTTAATATTTTTTTAAGCTAATTGATTAAACATACACTTGCAGATATAATAAAAAAATTGTATGCTTCAACTAATTCCATATTAAGTGATCTCTAATGTTTCTTTTTGTTGGAATAATAGAGTGCCAACAAAAGAAATTGCATTCTTCAACTTATTCAAATACTATTTTAATGGTGAAAAATATGATACTATTTTAATGAATTATTTTTTAATATCACCTTGTAAAAAAATTATTTTTAATATCATAAAACAAATTTTGCCATTATCACACCTCAATATTGATCATGTAAGAACTAGTTGTTGTAGGTTCGATCCTCGTCATCCCAAATAAAAAAAAATTCCATACAAATTTAATAAAAGAAACTAACATATTAAGAAACACAATTATTTTGTATTAAAGAAAAGGAAACACAATTATTTTCTTAATTACATTATAAAGAATTGAATAAAATTACTAATATTCTCAATTAGTATTCACCCGGAGGGAATAACGAGTACTTACTCCAAAGTACCCTTACTCCAAATCTTGAAAAACTAATACATGTATTTGAAACAAATAAGTCAAGAATTGCATTATTATTTATTGAATATGTTCACCAAACTTTTTCATTTCCTGGAGCTAGTCTTTGATGTCTTCATTTTGGATCCTTAAAACATCATGTATGTATGATTTCCCATGATTTTCTGCTGAAAGTAACCCGTTGTAAAAATCTGCTACACCAATTGTTTTGAACAATGCTGGTGTTTCTGGAGTTACAAGAGATGATACTGGACCTATATTTCCAACCCATTGTGGGCCGTAAAATGCTGCTATGGATAACCTCTCTTTTTCTGAGTTTACTATAGCTCTGTGTGTCGTGCTCTTATATATACCATTTGTAATTATCTGTTACAAAGATGAAATTAGAGTATATTAATTTCCTAACAAAAACAATATATGAATTCCACAATAAATTATGATATATACAAAATGGTGATATCAGTTTTGACCCTCCATTATAGGTGCCCAAAAAATTAAGCCATTTTGGTTAGGTGTAGACTAAGTCCATATTTTAGGCAAAATTTTAAAATAAGATATTTGTTTGGTAAAATTATGGTTATGACTAACTCAGAGTGGACTTGTGTGTTTTTACTTTTTAGTTTGAATTGGGTCCAAAAATGTGTCTAATATATTTAGGGTTGTTCTCTTTTCGCCTAAAGCCATTCGGTTCGCAACTCTGAACGATTTTTGTTGTTTTATACATTCTTCAGTAGATTTCCATCGAACATTGTTTTATAGACTTTTGAGCAAATAGAGAGACCAAATGAACAACCATCATATACATATGGGTTATCTATCGACTCTTTTTTGAAATTAGAATTGTTTCCTCCCAATGAAAACCCTAATAGTGATGCTTAAGTTAGAATCCATGTTTTTAGTAAAAAAAAAAGTTAGAATCCATTTTTGAGCAAGAATTGTGTTTTTTAATAGAAGCAAAATACTCAAATACTCAATTAATTTTATGATTCTAAAATTAATATAAGTCCAAACATGCATTATACTATAAAATATGAACCACTTACCTCCAAAACATCTCCAATACTAACGATGAAAGCATTTGGGAGAGGCTTAACACTAATCCATGTTCCATCTTTTTTTATTTGGAGTCCTTCCACTTCATTGTTTTGGAAAAGGATGGTAAGGGCAGACCCATCAGTATGAGCCTTGAGGCCAAGGACATTCTCTGGTTGAGGGCAAGGAGGATAGTAGTTGATCCTAACTGATTGGCCTCCTTCTCCTAATGACTCTTTAATATCATTTGAGTTTATGCCAAGAGCTTTCCCTATAAGAACAAAAATGTTGATGGCAAGCTCTCTATTCTTTATACAATAAGCCTCGAAATTTTCCCTGCATTAACCAATTTAACTAATTATTATCAATGTAATGTAATTTTCAGAAAACAAAGTGAATTTTTGCATGGGGTGGAAAAGGAAAAAATTATATCATTTCATCTAAAAATCGAAGGGTTAAAACAAAATGATTTGATAAAAATTCCACCGATCATTTTATTTCAATAACATTGTAGAGTGCGTGGATCAATTAAAAAAAATATTTTCACATAACATCGTGATAAACATAATTTGATATTTTATCTTTATAAACTAAATAATCAAATATTTATCACGGTAATTAAACTATTAAAATAATAAAATAAACAAACAACTTATTTTGTTTAATAAATAACATATTTATTTTTAAAAAAACACCTGAATGGCAGTGGTAAATTCGGGAACAAGTGAGGCTTCCTTAAGTGGGAAGGAAGTGTGAAAATGTAGAATAAATCTACCCAATCTAATGGCTCATCTTCATACACATCAACCATTTTACCAAACCCTTCCATATCTCCTGGTTTTTGCCAAAGCTTACTCTTCTCTTCCATTGAAAGGTTGAAAAGTTCTCGAGCACCTATCTTCACATCTTCCAGCATTTCCATGCTATGTCCATGATTAATTATCTGTTACACAAACCACAATTTTATAGAGTTGCATTACTCTTTTACCTCAAAAAAAAAAAAAAAAAAGAGTTACATTACTATTTGTTTGGTGCAATAAATATATTACACAATTTAACTTAGGGATTTCATTTATATATATTTACGGACTGCGTGTATAATTTTATAGTCAGTCAATCATATAATCATTTGATCTTTAAAATACATGTACTTTTCATCATATATAACTCAATTTTTTTTTATATCAATCATCACATCTAGCATAATAGTCATACAAATGGATAGTTTATATATAACTGAATTGCAATCTAAGAAGTTTTACATTGACCTTTTATCAAAATTATTCTCTTGATTTTAGTCTCAATTTCTTTTGACTGTCCTTTAGAATGTGCTTGAATAGAGTAATTGAAAATTTTTGAAAAATTAGAATTCTAAAAAATTTACACGTCTCAATTGAAGTCCCTTCATTTTTTTTTGTCAAGTCCCTTCATTTGTTTTTTTGTTTGTTTGTATAGACTAATTAGCAAATTTTTAAAATTTACAGGGATCAAATTAATGAAAAGTTTGTTGATAATTTATAGGGATCAAATTAATGTTTGTTGATAATTTATAGGGATTGATTTCTAATTTTTTAAAATTTATAGGACTACTTTGCAATTTTTTTGAAATTTAAGAGAGAAAACGTTACAAAATTTGAAAAATATATGGACCAATTTGTAAATTTCAAAAAATAAATAGGTATTAATGTGTAAATTTTTAAAACATACAAGGACCAACTTGAGATTTATATTTTATAAAGCACATAAGGAATTCAAAATTATTATTTTTTAGGTCATATTTGAAATTCTCGAATTTTTTTTAAACATTTTAGAATTTTTTAACATCCAAACATACAAAATTTAATTGTTGTCATATTATATTAATCATCAAACACACAAAATTTTATATAAATTAAAAATTTATAACAATATAATCATATAGTCGACTTAAAAACTTTTTGTGCAATATTTTTTAATGAAATATCAAATAGTTTATAAATTTTACAACAAAATTGTAGAGTTAATTTACTAAATAAGAACTTTTGATCTAACGATTTAATCGTTGAAATTCAATCACATAAAAAAATAAACTTGCAGTTTCATAAATTTTATCTTCTTCCGTAGACGAAATAACATACATCACCTAAAACATACACACAACCGTGAATTTAAATGTCTAACCTAACAATAAGTCAAACCTAAAAATAAGTCAAATAACGACATTTTTAGTTGAGCAAACAAACATAAGCAAAAGATAAGAAGGGGAGATTAGATGAAATTACACTAACCTGGAAGAAACCCCATTCTTTGCATGCAATATCAAGCTTCTCCAATTCAGGACCCTTCACTTCTTCAGACAATAATTTGCTAAGGTCAATGACAGGAAGCTGTGGCAAAGAATCTGTGTTAGACACAATTGTAGGGTAGTCAATATCCTTACGCACATATCTCTCTGGAACACTGCTTAATTCTCTTACAGAAGGAAAAACAAGAGAGGATCCTAATTCTCCTGGTTTTTGTTCCATAGCTCCACAAATCCCAAAGGCTTATATGAATATTCTCTTCTATATTGGTCTCCTTTTGAGAATGATGTGAAAACAAATTTATATGTTTGAACCGAAATGGAATTTTTTAAGACAGGCTGGAATTTTTTTATTTGGAATGAAGGATTGATGGTTCTGGCTTACCTTTCCATTGACTATGGATATAACAAAGAATTTAATTCAATAATGTCATAATGTGTATCCTGCAATTAAGGTTTGGACATACAAAATAATTTTATTAATTCCTTCTGCTGTTATGCACATGGCATAGATAGGGGGTCTTAATTTCACGAGCAGCCACGGATATATGATGCAATTTTTCCTTATGTCTAAGATGTGTGTGACAGCCTATTTCCATCAACAAAAAAAAAGAAAGAAAAATAGATATATCCGTACGTGAACATAACTTAGTTGGTATGAATAGGAGCGTAAGATTTTTAATGCTATGTGTGAATCAACAAAGTTGTGTTCTTTTAATTTTTTTGTTGCAAAAGATTATTTTATAATCAATGTTGTCAAAAATTATTTTTCAATAAAATTAATTAAAGCAGGTTAAAATAATATATATTTATATAGTACTAACTACTAAGTAAACAATTATTTTAGTGTTCATAAAAAAACAGTGTCATGAGTTGCCACCCCTCCCACTCATCCTGAAGACCACTCCTGTGTATGAACATTGCATAATATATATATAAATGTCGAGGTTTGAACTCCGTTTTTCAACCTATTCATGTTAATTATAATATGAAATTCTAACCACCAGAGTGACTATTTGACAAAAAAGAAGACAACCGATTGAAATATAATAAAGAGAAAATATAATACATATTTACTATATACATTATATTATTATTATTATTAGTTTTAAAAATGTTAGCCTTTGTTCTGGCTAAAACCGTATCTATCTCTCCTATGTGTTATGTTGCCGTAGAAGAAGCTTAGGCTTATTCCACGTCTTACAATAGCTAAGTGACATGCAATATGACAACGTTGATTTCACCTTGAATTCGAAGATTACAATAGACACCTTCCACCATCGTCGGGTTGATGTTACACAATTTGGCCAAGTGATTTCAGCATGCCAAAGTCTCTTCAACACACTCAAATTCTAAGGTCAAGTTTAACAAAAGATAAACAAATGAGGTATCTCACTCCCTTGTTGGGGTTGCCGCATTATCAGCTAGTCTCAATATCTATTATTGTGTACCTCGTTGTATAAACACTTTTATTATTAATGAAATGTTATAAATATACTCTTTTCTTTTAAAAAAATGTTACACTAGTTGTCTCATAAAACGTTATTTTTTTAAACAATAATTTACTTAATTTTTAAGAAAAAAATTAAATAGAAAAATAAAAAGTGTCGTAATTTCTAGGTTTCCACCATGTTTATATTTGCTGTCAAAAAATACAGGTTTTCTCCATGTGATTTCATTAAATTAAGGTGATGCTATAATAATGGATGTCTAACAAAACAAAAATAAAATAAAATAAAAGATACGTTAGTTAAAATATATGCAAAATTGCATGCAAAATTCGCAAGCAGTATACTCCTCATTAAGGCTGTGGCCCAGACTATATCGATTCATGTTAGGAGTTGTTTCCTCATTCCTTAAGTTTCATTTGCAGTTTTTGGTGAGCTAGTATGGAGGGATCTTGAAGGAGCTAGGCATGAGATTTAGAACTTAGATTTTAATGAAGCTAGTTGACCAAATAGGTATGGTGGATTCATACCAACCCCAACACCCTATTCGCAAAATGCCTTAAATAATAACCAAGTTGTTTGGGCTCCAGTGGCAAGAAGCTCCTTCCAAAGCCGTACTCGGGGAATACCGGGTTCGAATCCCAGAAGGAACAATGCTTGACCAGTACGCATGTCTCTACACATGAGTTAGATTAGTCGTCCACTATTGGTGGATTGGAAACCAGTGCGAAAGGAAATAAAACCTTAAATAATATAGATATTTTCGTAACTCAGATGTCTTTAATGCTCCAATTGGCCATAGACCCAATTTTACTCGTAGGAGCATACATCATGCAGAGTGGATCATTAATAAAGGTGGGGGGAGGACCTAACACATGAGAACTCCTTGGAATTCCAATGTCTTTTGAGTGAGGGAACTTTTGGAGGGGGACCCTGTAGGATGGAACCATACTTTTTATAGACAACATATTCCTTAACTTTGAACGGAAACAAATAAAGCAAATCCTTGTTGTTCACAAGGAATTACAGATCAAATTATGTCGATTGATTCAAAGGATGATGTAAAATAAAGTCAGGGTACAATTCCATAAACTTGTGCAGAACAAGGATAATATTTATGGAATTTATGCAAACGATTTTTTTTTCTTTTCATAAGCACCTCGACAATAGCAAGAAATCAAGAACACAAAAAATAAAGAATAGGTTAATTTATTCTAAATTTTGTGTCATGAGTCGAGACTAATTGTCCTTCCCATCAGAGTGCGCGTTGTGCCCTATCTTTCTACATAAAGACTATAACATATATACACTCTCGGGTCGCTATTATAAGAAAGAATCTATATTTTAGATTCATTTAATAAGTGATGTATGTGGTTTATAATAAAAACCACATACATCATTAATTGAATGAATCTTAAATTTAAATTTTTTCTTATAATAATGACTGGAGGGTGTATCTATCTACTATTATATAATGTAGGACTAATTATAGTTTTTGTCTCTGTATTTTCACTCATTCACGGAACCCGTTCTTCCATTTCAAAATCACATAGAATTCGTCCCTACCTAAATTTGTTAAACTTAAAATGGTGATACATCATATTTAAATTGGAATTTTTAAGGGATTTTCTTGTAATTTCATCGGTGTTAATCATTTCACATCATCAAGTTCTATGACACATTATTTAAAATAAACCACGTGACCCTTTTTGAGTTAAAAAAATCTAAGGAATTGATAAAAAATTAATGATTTTAAAATGTGGGGATCAATTACATGAGTGGACGAAAATAAAGACCAAAATTGTAAATAAACCTTTTTGCTTAGCAAGAAATTGTAAATAAACCTATAATATATAAAGTAATTTTTTTTTTTACATTATGAAAATCGCAAGTATCCTCCCCACAATAAATCAAATCCTCTTCAACTCATATAAAAATATTATTATAATAGATGAACAAAATAATTCCAATATCTAAAAAAAAATCTTTATAATAAAAAGCCTACATGTAATTCAAATTTTTTAAGTTAATTATTTCATCAAATTTTAGAAACTAGATTTAAACTGTAACGTCCTGGATTTTGATCCAAGACGTTACACCTACTTCTTCTTATACACAAATATAATTAAAAATAATCACTTTTATAAAAGGTTAAATTTTACCACATAATAAGGTTGTGTTTTACTTTTAGTTCTCCTTAATAACTAATGATCATACTTTTTAAATTATAATACCTAACTATTAGTTACAATTATGATAAGAATGGGGAAGTGCCCTTACCCTTGGCCGCTTTTCTTCCTAGTGCAAATCTCTGTGCCTCAAATTCTCCGGCTACAATGCATACACAATTTCTCTTGCTCCAGACATCTTTTAGATGATCCTACTGTTGAACGGATGCGGAATCAAATTCTTATGACTTACACAAATTCGAGAAGAAATAATCGCCAGATAATCGCTTAAGGGGTTGAAAAATATTGTGGATGGAAGACTAAATGATTATGAATATGGTGTGATGCTCGTAGTGGGTAATATTTTTGTGTCTAGTTTACACAACATTTATGGGTAGTATAGTTGAGGAAGGAGATCTTAGGACTTGACAATTTTTCTTTGTGGAGAGGAAGGTGTGAACCAAGGAAATAAAAAGAATGAATTTGTGAAAGAAGCAATAAGATATGCGCATAAGAAAGACAGAGAGATGCAAACATGCTTTAGTGTGTGTTTGATTCAGCTTTGGATATAATTGATTCTGGTAGAATTGATTCTCATATAATTGATTCTGACAAAATTGATTTTGAGCGAATTGATTTATGTTTGGATTCAATAATGTAAAATAGATTAAACAGAATGAATGTTGTTTGGATAGTTTTGATCAAAATTGCTTTTGAATATATAATTACTACAATGGACATAGCTAAATACAAATAAATGGACATGGTTGAATAAATGTGTAGATCAATATTAAATGTAGATATATTATTTAATTGAAATAAATAATTTTTTTCTATATATTAATTTAAAAAATAATAAATAAGATCATTAAACCAACTATTTTTTGACAAAATATTTGTTAGTGTTTGATGCGTAATGAATTTTACAAAGTTTTGGCACTTGTAAAATATTACAGAGTCTTGTATATTCTTCAAGTCTTCATTCATTTATATAGAGGTAGAAAAGAGACGTTGAAGAGTGCTAGCACATCAAAGAGACGTTTGAGAAGCTTGATCTTCAACATTGATTTTTGGTCAAATACCACTTTTGGTCCTTTTAATTTGACAGAATTTCCAAGTTAGTCCCTTAAGTTTCGAAAGTTTCAATTAGGTCCTTTTAGTTTGACAGAATTCCTAAGTTAGTCCTTTGAGTTTCAAAAGTTTCAAATAAGTCCTTTTAGTTGATAAACAATTTCACCGTTAACCCCGCTGTCAGTCTCCGTTTAACTGATGCTAATGTAGATGTTAAGTTGTTGACTTGGATCAAAATGCTGTCTTTTAAAAGCTCGAGGGTGTCAAAACGCTACGTTTAATGGTCACAAATGATCATTTATAATGCTGAAAAGACAACTATTTACAACAAAAGATTTCTTTCTAGCACTATTAAATGACATTTATACTGCTAGAATGATCTTTTGTGACGATTAAACATAACGTTTTGACACCCTGAAGCTTTTAAAAGGCAGCGTTTTGATCCAAGTCAACAACTTAAGGACTACATCAGCATCAATTAATTATTAACTGACAGCATGGGTAACGGTGAAATAGTTTATCAATTAAAATGACTTATTTGAAACTTTTGAAACTTAAAAACTAACTTGAAAATTATGTCAAACTAAAAGGACCTAATTGAAACTTTCGAAACTTAAAGTACTAACTTGAGAACTCTGTAAAACTAAAAGGACCAAATGTGTATTTGACCTTGACTTTTTATTTGATTTGGTTAATGTCATATGAATGAATGATTTTGAAACCTTTCATTGATAAAGAATTAACCGTTCTTTTCTAATAGAGACACAGATGTAGCTTCGTACAATGCACATAGGAACATTAGAGGTAGTGGAGTAGTAGTCGAAGGGGCGGAGCCAGGATTTAAACATCGAGGGGGGGACCACTGTTCTACATTATACAATATTGACTATATCCTACATGAATATTACTAGTATAAAAAAAAAAAATTGCAAAACGTGGGGCGGACCACGGCCACCCTTGGCCCCCATGGTCCCTCCGCCCCTGAGTAGTCGTACAAGGTTGTCCTTCTTTGTACCTTCACTGAAAGTGACATCCATTGACCTTCTGGCATCTTGAGAACCATTGTGCTTGATCTTTAGAATAATTCTGACTTGTTTTTGAAGGCTTCAACTCCTTTGTCCTTTAGCTTATCCATATCATGACCTTCAGAGTCTGAAAGTTCTTCCGAGTCTGACTGCTTCCAAAGTCTGGATGACCTTTAGAGTCTGACTTGCAACATAGCTTCTCCTGAAAATCTTTGCTCTTCAATTTGTTCTTTCAAAATCAATACTTTGATTAAGATATAATAAATTTTAGTCTATGGTACTGCACATTTGAACAAATATTAGCATATCCTTTTGAACTTTTAATGCCTTGTTATGATCAAAACTCAAGAGGCTTTGATTAACTTATTTTGTTCCAACAAAATTATCAATTAAATAATAAATCAATAAAAATTCTAGAAAATACTTATTTGATGCATGTAAAATATTGGGGCATTACATAAACTATTTTCATTTTTTCAACTCTTAAAAGTGTCTTTATAAATTATAGAAGAATTTGTCATCATGAATTTAACTCACTTAGTAGGAACAATGTATAATATATAAAGGTCTGAGGTTCAAACCCCGACTACCAAAAAAAAGATATTATTGAAAAGAAAGTTTATATGACCAATTGTATTTCACGTGAAATCCTCTAAATCATTCTGTATTAATATTTCAATTTACTTTTTATTTAAAATTATCATAATAGTTATTACATTAAATAAATATTTCAATATATATATAGGGCATTTCAAATGAGAGGACTTTTTAAATGAGAGGAATAAGCCTCAACCATTAGATCAAAATCAATGGCATAGATTAAAACTCTTGTTATGGGGACTCACAGACTTTAATTTTTCTCAGTTTCCCATCGTCTTTTCATTTCCCAGTTTTCTTCATCTCTTTCTTCGCCGTTTTCACTCTTCATTATGCAGCTGCAATTGATTCATCACTAGTTTTTCTTTGATTGTTAGCATAATCACATTATTATTAAAAATTCAATTTAATAATCATTGTTAACGTCATTCATAAACACAAAGACTCGTATCCAAAATCAAGCCCAACCATGTAATCACAAGTGAAAATCATGACCTTTAATTTCAACTCAATTATGATTAATGGCTTAGATTAACTTATATGTAGACTTTAATTCCATTTAGTATTGGAGTCAACACTCATTGCTACAAAATAATTAATGTCTTTTAATTGATTTTTTTTTTATTCTTCTCCTTTGCTATTTTTTCTCGCGCTAAAAAAATTTGTAAAAGGATTACCAACAAAAGTTAAAAACCCTATCATGGCAAAAATAATACCATCATGTTCTTTTACTGTTATGTTGAACTCTTAAGCTCTTTCTCAAATAACATCATCATTTATGTATGTCCATGACAACAAAAATCAATTAAAATGGAGATGATTATGTTAATGTCATTATTTATATAAGAAAATGCACCGATTTATTTTTTTTTTTATGCAATTATTGTAAATGAATTGGATATAAGAAAAGACTAGGGTTATTTCCTCTATCATCTCTTTTTTCCGTGACAGATCGGTACAAGTGTTTACAAAAAATATAAGAAAGGACCAGGATTATAACGAAGAAACCAAATAATATATGTCGTATAAAAAATAAGTAAAGGTAGAAGAATAAATATGCAATTATTTAAATTTTACAATTGTTTTCTTTAAAAAAAAATTAAATATGCAATTTTTTTAGTGTAAAAAAAAAAGCAAAGGGAGAAGAATATAAAAAAATCATCAATTAAAAGACATTAATTGTTTTGTTGTTTTGTGGTGATGAGTGTTGACTCCAATAGAGAATGAAATTAAAGCCTACCATATCAATTAATCTAAGCAATCAATCAATATTGTAATTAAAGGTCATGATTTGGAGTAAGTTAACACAATTACTCTTGGAGTCAAAATATCCTATATATATATATATATATATGAGTCAGGATCCATTGACATCAGGTGTCAACAAATTCGTTGACACCAAATCACAATACTTCATTTCATTTAATCCAAAGTCTCTCATTATTTCACTTATTCCTACACGTAAGCCTCACCATAAGTGTCTATCTCTCGTCTACTTTTGTTCTTTGTGGTTTTCCTTCATCACCTTCTCCAATTCGTTCACCTGTTTGGTTCATCTAATGTTCTAATGTGCTCATAGAAGTTAAAAACTCCACAATTCAACTAGTGGTGGAGGTGAATTGGAAAAAAAATATAATTATATATAACCTAATATCCTTCAATGCCTTTTTTTTCCTTTCAATGACGACGAATCACAAGTTTTAATTTGCAATCCCTTATTCTTCTTTTCCTCCAACAATCTCTTGATTCTTCCTATTCTATTTTCGGTTATGATTATTGCTCTCATTAAGACAATAGAATCATAAAGATTCACCAACTCTCATAGCCAATTTGTAGATGGAGCAATACTTTTTAAATTTATAAAAACTGGTATGAATTTTAATTACATTAATCTGAATCTGAATCGTGAAGTTTTGGTGGGATTGTATTGTTCCTGATTAGAGAAGAAATGGGTAGAATGGAAGATGAACACAAAAGTTGAGATCTCATTACCAAAAGATAATGATGTGAGACTAGTTCACCTAATATTTTAAATGAACAAATACAAACCCTTACATCAAAAGAGATCAACGGTTAATATTTGGTGTCAACGAATTCTAACTCTATATATTTATGAGTAAATTATACTCCTCTCCCCTCAAAGATACTTGAATTACACTTCCCTCCCCTCTTATGTTAAAATATACACTCCCCTCACCTCTTATTCAAAACATATTAGAAAATATTTCACTCCCCTCCCCTAAGAGAAACATGAATTACATTCCCCCCCTCTCTTATGTTAAAATCTACACTTTACTCCCTCATTATGTTTTTTTTTTATTTCTAATAATCTAGCAAAATAATAATAATCTAACACACTTCAGAAAAAATTGTATTGCTGATCTATTTTAATATAATCGAAATTTGAATACATATTTTTTGCTATTTTTTATTCAAAATTTCATTAACATATAGTTTTAACCCCTATTATAAAATATGAAACAAACCAAAATAAAATTAAAATATGTGAGAAATTAATAAAGACAATAAATTATGGTTATTTAAAAGTTGGTTTTATGCTCTAAATTATAAAATTAATAGAAAATTATTTAAATTTAATTATCACTGACATTTAAATTATAAAGAAATAAATTTATTTTGATAAATGGTGGTTCACAATTAGTATATATAATAAAAATATTTATTTATGTTAAAATAGATTAAAGTGTAGTGCATATTTATGTATTAAGGGAGGGGTTGTAATTCAAGCATCTTATAGAGGAGAAGAGTATAAATTTTAATTTTCAAGAGAGGAGAGGAGAGTGTAATTCAAACTTTGAGGAGAGGGGAGTGTAATTTACTCACAAATATATGAATAAACAAATAAACCATATAAAAGTAATTATTAATTATTATTATTATTGAATGAAGAGTGAAGCTGCGCATACGTGGTGTTATTCACTCAAAAAAAAAAAAACACAACAAAATCGCAAATCGCAAACGGCAAGCAGGAACAAACTGAAATCGCAAACCTGAAGAAAGAGAATGAAGCAAGAAACGGCAACACCAGAATCGCAAATCGCAAGCAGGAAGAGAAGTAAGTAATTGGTTTGTGTAAAAAAGATGAGATTCGATTCCTTTTCTCCTGTTCAAATTTCTGAATTTTCAAGTCTGTAACGGCGTTCCGTAATGGCGATTTTCCTGTGATTTTTGTTCTCGACGTGAAAAGGTCCAAAAACGGTCACGGTGGCTGCTGATACCGTTTTGTAACGGCCGCAATCCCTGTACCGGTCCGTTTTTTGAAACCTTGGACTAAATTGATGTATTTTTCATAGTTTAGGGTCTAAATTGGTGAAACAATGATAGTTTTGGGACTAAATTGGTGAAACAAGAATAGTTTAGGGACCAAATTAACTGTTTATTCTACCTTTTTTTTTTTTTTTGGTTTTTAGACGAAGTATAAAACACCAGAAACTCACACATTCAACTGACAGAGTTTGGGTTCGGGCCCAGGTGAAGGTGTCTAGTTAGCATTGTCAGTTGAGCTAGATTTTGTAGACGAAGTAGCAAGTACCACCTTGAACTCATAGACACAATTGTTAGGTCTTGGGTTCGAACCCAGAAGAAGGTTTCCAGTCTAGCAATATCGAGATTGTCATTTAAGCCAGGTCTTCCAGGCAAACAATGGTTATTTTATTTGTTAACAAGTTCAGATATAGATATAGATATAGATATGATTCCAGTTCGATTCCAACACCTCGAAATTTAGGTGTCATAATTTCAATTTTTCATACTAGTTCATTGTCACCAATCACCAAAAGCATTAATTGGAACACTACTCACAGTTTTGTTAGGGAAAACCCTCTTCTTTCTATTCTAGAAAGATGCAAGTCACTTGTCCAGTTGAAGCAAATCCAGGCTCAAATGGTCTTGACGGGATTGATTGAAAATGGGTTTGCTGCGAGTCGCCTTGTTGCATTCTGCGCTTTATCTGAGTCGAAAGAACTTGATTATTGTACTAGAATATTGTATTGAATTAAAGAACCGAATGTCTTTTCTTGGAATGCGGCAATTAGGGGGTATGTTGAGAGTGGAAATATAGAAGGGGGGTTTATGTTGTATAAGAGAATGTTGCTAGGTGGTACGTTGAAACCGGATAATCATACTTACCCCTTGTTGCTTAAAGGTTGTTGTGGTCAATCTTTAAGTTGTGTCGGTCTTGGTATACTTGGGCATGTGTTGAAGTTTGGGTTTGAATGTGATATATTTGTGCACAATGCATCGATTACTATGCTACTCTGGTGTGGGGAGTTGAGTGTGGCTTATAATGTGTTTAATAAAAGTCGTGTGAGAGACCTCGTAACCTGGAATTCAATGATTACTGGGTGTGTTAAAAGGGGACTGGCAAACGAGGCTATCAAAATCTATAGGGAAATGAAGGCCGAGAAAGTGAGACCAAATGAGATTACGATGATTGGGATGATTTCTTCTTGTTCTCAGTTGCAAGATTTGACTCTTGGCAAAGAATTTCATTGTTACATTGAAGAACACGGTCTTGAGTTTACAATTCCACTCACTAATGCACTTATGGACATGTATGTGAAGTGTGGGGAATTGTTGGCTGCACGAGTTCTATTTGATAACATGGCACAGAAGACTCTTGTTTCATGGACTACAATGGTTTTGGGATATGCCAGATTTGGTTTTCTGGATGTTGCTCGAGAGATTTTATATAAAATTCCAGAAAAGAGTGTTGTGCCGTGGAATGCCATCATCAGTGGCTGTGTCCAGGCGAAGCATGGTAAAGAGGCATTGGCTCTATTCCATGAAATGCAAACTAGTAAAATAGAACCTGATAAAGTAACCATGGTTAACTGCCTGTCAGCATGTTCACAGCTAGGAGCACTTGATGTTGGAATATGGATTCACCGTTATATTGAAAGGCACAATCTTTCTATTGATGTCGCCTTAGGAACTGCACTAGTCGACATGTATGCCAAGTGTGGTAATATTGCAAGGGCGCTCCAGGTTTTCGAAGAGATTCCTCAAAGAAATTGTTTGACCTGGACAACCGTGATTTGTGGTTTAGCACTTCATGGTAATGCTCAAGATGCTATATCCTATTTCTCAAAAATAATTCATATTGGAATAGTGCCTGATGAGATCATCTTTCTTGGTGTGTTATCAGCTTGTTGTCATGGAGGTTTAGTTGAAGAAGGCCGCAAATATTTTCCGTTTTGAAGAAATATTTTCCGCATGTGTTATATGATTCTGTTTTGAAGAATTATTTGCCGTTTGCCATGATTTTGTCCTCGCTTAATAGTTTCCTCCTTACGATGGTGAATTCTTCTACCCTACTTATGGCTTGGTTCTGAGCTGCAATTGTGTTCCAAAGCTTTATATGGTCAATAATTGATATTATTTACTTCAATAAGTTGGTGTTTGAACTCCAGTAGTAAATGACTTTATAACTTTGTTCAATACTATGCTGGACAGTGCCAAGCTAAAAAGAAATTTTGGATACATTTATAGATAGAACTCTGTTCTTATATATTGCTAATATGAATTTTGATCACTTTTGCAGCACATATTTTTTTTAATATACAGTTTCAACAAGGCCAAAAGAAAAATTGTTTAAACCATGTGGAAAAATCATATTTTTGACACTGGTTTCTCCCTGTTGATCAGCCATAGGATTACAGTTTCAATACATGATTCATATGTATTTATTTACTTGTGCTTTCTTCAAGTAGCTATATTGTTTTTTGTCTCTGATGTTAACAAATCTGCAATCTTGGGTTTAGGACTTGGCGTTGGGCGGAAGTTGACATTATGAACGTACTCTTGACATTGACCAGAGTGATTCAGCATTTAAATTGATAAAAAGTAGTTATTCGCATATCACAAACAAATTAAAGAACAGAGAAAATGGTAAGACGGCAGAAGTCTTTGGTTGCTTTTACTTACTTGATCCCTATTTACCTTCGAAATAATTTGAACCATTTAGGTTTACTAACATCAATTTTTTCTAATAACAGGCTTCATTCAAGGATTTATCTAAAACTGCCCAAATTCGCCTTGTGAGTTCCCACAACGAGGTTTATGAACCATGTGATGATTCTTTTGCACTTGTAGACGCTCTTCTAGCCGACCGCACTAACCTATTGGAACATCATCCAGCACTGTGCATGGAAATAGGCTGTG